>ENA-ORTH01000242-ORTH01000242.1-human-gut-metagenome-genome-assembly--contig:-NODE-242-length-70394-cov-3.296080_pt1 | contig 70394 bp, 53 predicted proteins | sample MGYA00241914_ERZ509192 | MGnify/ENA primary metagenome ERZ509192 (study PRJEB26280, sample SAMEA2338826) | human gut metagenome | biome: human gut; feature: human-associated habitat; material: faeces...
TGGCGCCCTCGACAGCCCGTCTTTCTCGCACGTCACTATTTATGTCGCTTTTCACATTGTATAAACATCGCTCGAACCATGTAGGGGACGACGCCCTCGGCGTCCCGTTCCTTTCGCTCATCTTGTGGTCTTACAAATTTATCGTTTCATGAATTGCGTATATGTACAAAAAAATCGGACAGCTGTATCAAGCAACTGTCCGATAATTTTTTGTATTAATAAATTACTTTGAAAGACCCCAAATATCTCTAGCGTAGTCCTCAACAGAACGGTCTGCGGAGAAAATGCCTGCGCCTGCAATGTTTGCAAGGCTCATCTTCTGCCACTTTGTCTGATCCTTGTAGCACTCAGAAGCGTAAGCCTGTGCCTTCTGGTAAGAATCGAAGTCCTTGAGAGCCATGTATGGGTCAGAGTTCTTCAGGCTGTCAGCGATCTCGTTGAACTGCTGTCCGTTGATGCCGTACTGAAGTGTGTCGATAGCCTGCTTAACAACAGCGTTGGAGTTGTAGATGTCCATAGGCTTGTAGCCTGACTTGCAAGCGTTTACTTCGTCAACGTTCATACCGAAGATGATGATGTTGTCGTCGCCTACCTGCTCGTGTATCTCAACGTTTGCTCCGTCAAGAGTACCCAGTGTGATAGCACCGTTTATCATAAGCTTCATGTTACCTGTACCTGAAGCCTCTGTACCAGCAAGTGAGATCTGCTCAGAGATGTTTGCCGCTGGCATGAGTATCTCAGAAAGTGATACGTTGTAGTCCTCAAGGAAGATAACGTTGAGCTTCTCGTTGAGCTTCTTGTCCTTTTTCAGCTCCTGAGAAATGTTCCAGATAAGCTTGATGATCTGCTTTGCCATGTAGTAGCCAGGAGCAGCCTTTGCAGCAAAGATATATGTCTTTGGTACGAAATCAGCGTTTGGATTAGCCTTGAGGTAATTGTACTGTGCTATGATGTTCAAAGCGTTGAGCTGCTGTCTCTTGTATTCGTGAAGTCTCTTTACCTGAACATCAAAAATAGAGTCAGTGTTGAGAACAACGCCATACTGATTCTTTACATACTTTGCAAAACTCTTCTTGTTGTCAAGCTTGATCTTTGCAAGTCTGTCAAGAACGTCCTTGTCGTCCTTGAATACAGCAAGCTTAGAAAGCTCAGCGGCATTCTTGAGGAAGCCGTCGCCTATCTTCTCGCAAAGAAGATCTGTCAGACCCTCGTTAGACTGATAAAGCCATCTTCTGTATGCGATACCGTTTGTAACGTTCTTGAACTTTGTTGGTGTGTCAAGATACTCGTCCTTGAATGTTTCTTTCTTGATGATCTCAGAGTGTATCTTTGCAACGCCGTTTACGCTGTGGCAAGCGTGTACGCAAAGTGTAGCCATTTTCACCTTGTTGTCCTCAACGATAGACATATGTGAAACCTTAGCCTGATCCTTGTATCTCTCCCAAAGATCCTTGCAGTAACGCTCGTTTATCTCGATGATGATAGAGAAGATTCTAGGGCAAACGCTCTTGAGGAGGTTGCAGTCCCACTTCTCCAAAGCCTCAGGCATTACAGTGTGGTTTGTGTATGCAAATGTGTTTGTAACGATGTGCCAAGCCTTGTCCCATGAATAGCCGCAGTCGTCAAGAAGAACTCTCATAAGCTCTGGGATAGCAAGTGTCGGGTGAGTATCGTTGATGTGGATAGCTACCTTTTCATGGAGGTTGTCAAGTGTGCCGTAAACGCTCATGTGCTGATTTACGATATCGCCGATAGAAGCAGCACAAAGGAAATACTGCTGTCTAAGTCTGAGTGACTTGCCCTCTGCGTGGTTGTCGTTAGGATAAAGCACCTTTGTGATAGCCTGTGAAATGATGTTCTTGCTAAGAGCCTTCTGATAGTCGCCCTGATTGAACATTGACATATCAAAGTCAGCCATTTCAGCTTTCCAAAGTCTGAGCTTTGAAACTGCTTCGCTGTTGTAGCCTGATACGAACAGATCGTATGGAACAGCCATAACTGATGTGTAGTTCTCGTGAGTTACGCAGTGATACTGATTGTCCCAGTATTCCTTAAGCTCGCCGTCAAAACGAACCTCGACAGCCTTTGACGGAACAGGAACGAGCCATACAGAGCCGCCTGGGAGCCAGTTGTCAGGAAGCTCGGTCTGCCAGCCGTCTTCCAGCTTCTGCTTGAAGATACCGTATTCATAGCAGATAGAATAGCCTGTAGCATGATAGCCGTCGGCAGCAAGAGCGTCAAGATAGCAGGCAGCAAGTCTTCCAAGACCGCCGTTGCCAAGACCTGCGTCAGGCTCACACTCGTAAATGCCGTTTATAGAAATGCCCATGTCCTTAAGGACCTTTGTAGCCTGCTTCTGCATTTCAAGGTTATAAAGAGAAGTTTTAAGGCTTCTTCCCATAAGAAATTCCATTGAAAGATAATAGACCTTCTTCTTGCCCTCAGACTGAGTTTTAACGGTGAACTTTCTTCTCTTAGCTTTAAGAATGCCTACAACGATCTTAGAAAGAGCCTCGTATACCTGCTGATCGGAAGCGTCCTCAGGTGTTGTCTGGAAATCGTTGTGAAGAACGTCAAGAAGCTTTTCTTTAAGTTCCTGCGTGGAAATTGTTTTTTCTACAGCACTATTTGCCATAAATCTTTACCTCCTATATACTTTCAAGTCGAGCTTTGCGCTCTGCACCTTTATTACTGTATTGGCGAAAACGTTTGAGAAATAAGGATAGTTTTCACCCGTTTTGGGGAATAACACGCCCCTGCTCCTGATAATTATACCACAAGCCGACAATTTTTGCAAGAAAAAATGCCAAACGCCCCTGAAATTTAAACACTTTCTACATAGGGCAGGCGTATGATTTGTAGAAATCATAGACGCTGATATGCTATTTCTGCAATAGCTGTCATATTATGTTTGGAATATAATACAGGATATAGTATTTGTCTAATTTTATTATATGGTATAGTTGCATAATTGTCAAGGCGTTCAATTGTATAAAATGCTGATTTTGGAAGAATGAACAGCAAAAGGGGGCAGTAGGGGCGGTAGTTTTTATATAATCACAAGAATATGAATTTGCTAGGTGGGCATATAGGCCATACGATATGTGTTCAGAAAAAAAGTGTACTTACGTTATTTGCAGCAAAAGGCTCAATTTCTATGATTCAGAAATTGAGCCTTTTTATATATTCGTTCGTTTTGATATAATATCTATTCTTCTTCTATCTTTTCTTCAGCCTTTGCAAGCTGTTTCTTGTCATACACGCTCTTTGCTACCTGAATACCGAACACGATCGCCGCACCGATGATAAAAAATACGATGCTGAACGTGCCGAAGGACATAGGGTCTTTAGGCTCTTTAAGCGTTGTAGGACCTATAACTATGGCGTACAGTGAGCCTATCATCATGCCGATAACGCAGTAGATAGTCTGGCTTCTGAACTTTTCAAGAGCCTTTTTGATAAGCCTGAGAGTAATGAACACCCCAAGGATAATGCCGATACCCAAAGAGCAGAGAAGTCCGAAATACTCGAAGTTCAGATGAAGAAACTCTTTTATTCCCGTGATAACAGGCATATAAAGACCGAATGTGAGAAGTATGGTGGAGCCTGAAATGCCAGGAAGCACCATTGCAGATATTGCGCACATTCCTGCAAGAACAACGAATATCACTGTGCCTATATTCATGTGAGAAACGTCAGCACCGCTGCCGGAGGGATTTATAAGAGAAATGCCCACAACGATAGCAATGCCGATAACAGCCCATATGATGTTGTAATATTTGCCCTTAATGCTCTCTTTTTCTTCCATTATCATGACCGGTATCGCCAGAATGATAAAGCCCAGAAACAGCGAGCTTACCTTGTAGATGCCGCTTTCAAACACGTTGGCAAGAACGCTTACTGCAAGAAGCATACCGATCACCCAGCCCACGCCAAGCTTTATAAGAAAGAAAAATGCTTTTTTACGCTTTGCATTGTCACGTCCCATAATGTCGTTAAGAGAATTTATGAAGCTGTCATAAAAGCCCAGCAGGAACGCTATCGTTCCTCCCGAAACTCCAGGAACGCTGTCCGCAAGAGCCATGCAAAAGCCTCTGAGTGCGTTTATTATCATACTTGTTTCTATGCCTTAAAAGGCATATCCTCCTTCCGTGGTGTTGTCTGCTTTCGTATCAGCAGACTTTTCTTTTGTTCTGATGTAAGCTTTTTCTACCTGCGTCATCAGCTTTCCAAGCTGTGCTTCCTGCTTATCGTCACTAACGAGCGCCGCACTTTTTTCAGCCGAAGCCTTTGCCGATCTCACATCACCCTGAGCGAGAAAACACTCGCCCTTGTAAAGCTCACAGTTGCACCGAAGCGTCTTGTCAGCGTCACGGCTTTTCTCTGCGCTGTCAAAAAACTTCACCGCTGCTTCAAAGCGTTCGTTGAAATATTCTAGCAGACCAATGGTGAAAAGCATTTGCCCATTGCGTTTATCGAGAAGACCTCGCTTGAAGTAATGCTCTGCCGAAACAAATATCTCGTTTGCCTGAGAAATATCACCTGACATGAGCCTGCCGTAAAGAAGCAGTTCAAAATACTTGTTCTGATCTGAGGGGGTAAGCTTATCAAAAGCTATACGGTCAAGTGTGAGAAAACAGTTTTCAAAGCGTTTTTCTGAAATGTAAACAGCGGCAAGCTTCAAAAGCCCGTGGCCCTTATCTTTGTTCTGCCTGAGAAGATATTTTTCAAGAAGCTCAAAATATTCGTCACAGCCGCCCTTTTTAGCGTAGAGCCTTTCGAGCTTTTTTATTTTGAAGACCCATATGAAAAGCCCTGCAAGCTCGACGATGCACAGGAATATAAGACAAAGAGGAAGCGCTCTCATAAAAACGTTTATGCAAAACTGCGCTCCATAGCGACAGCCCTTTGAAAGCCATGCAATGCACATCACAGCATAACTCAGCACCAGGCTCAATGCGGCAATGAGCCACAAGGTCCTTATAACGCCTTTATGCACCTTGCTCACCTCTTTGTAAATCATATCACATATAAGTAAAAATCAAATGTTGTCTGTGTAAAGAATGGGTAAAAATGTATAAACTGTTCAAAAATTTTTAAATTTAATCTATTGCCGCCTACTGCATATCCTTATTTCTGTTTTTGAGAAGTTTCTGTCTTTTGCGTTCGTGTCTGTCCATAACTATCTTTTCGCAGAAGTCTACGACTTTCTTCATGAAAGGCTTGAAAATGTAGAAAAATTCGCCCTCATAGGTAACGACCTCGCCGTTAAAGCCCTTTTTGAACTTGTATACGCCATAGTTAGGGTTTGTTTCATCGTTGTAGAATGGTATGCCCTGAAAATCATAGATATAGTTTTTGCCCTCCAAAGCCCAGTTTATCATCGTCCACTGCATGAGATAGTTAGGGTAGAGGTTTCTGTGGTGGTTTGCGGAAGCACCGTAAACATAGCAGGTCTTGCCTGCATACTGTGTTGTTACTGCACCTGACAACGGTATCTGCTTGCCGTCCTCGTCAACATAGCACATGAAAAGTCGGCAGTGTTCAGGACCAAGACCATTGAGCATTTTTACAAAATACTCCTTTGAACGGATAGAGAAGCCATCTCTGATACCTGTTGCCTGCATGAGAGGGTAGAAATCGTCAAGAGCCTCAGTGCCGCAAGCCTTGCAGTAAACGCCCTTTCTAGGTGCTTTTCTGATACGGTTTCTCCAGTCAGGCTTGAAAGTCGCCATGACCTCGTCAGGGGTCTTGCCCTCGATATTTCTGAGCATATAGTTATTACGAGCCTGAATAGTGGTCAGCTCAGCCGCTTTGTGTATGTGCTTGAAGCCCATGTCCTCGATAAGCTTTGTACACTTGTCGTCGCCCTCCTCGAAACAAGGGTCCCACATAAACTGGTAGCATTTGTATTTCTTTGCAAGCACCTTTACGCCCTCGAAAAGGTCGGTCATGACCTCTTTATCAGACCAGTCGCAAACAGGGCCATGAGGGGCATACATAAAAGTAACACCGAAAATAGGCACTTTTTTGATTATGATAAGGCAAGTTCCACGGATATTGCCGTCAGCGTCACGGGAGATAACAGCGTCCCAGCCCCAGTTGTCCTTTACCTTCGGCCATTTGAGGGACTGCATGAAATTGCCGTATTTGCTGGTGCTTGCGAACTGTTCATATTCTGCAAGGAGTTTTTCATCGGACTTATTGATTATTTCCATTTTATAAAGATCCTCTCTGTAAGAATTTTTCTGTTATTATGCACTATTTCATTTATTATACTACATATTACGGGAAAAATCAAGGGGGGAGGGGAGTTTAAGTGAGGAGTGAGGAGTGAGGAATGAGGAATTGGCATAGCAATCCAAAGAAAATTACAAGCATGAAGTAAAATAAAGTACCGAGCGAAACGATTTTGCGGTGACAGAAACTTGCACGAATATTTGTAGGGGCGAACAGCGTTCGCCCATGCTCAGAAATTGCTGTAAATTCAGCATTGTAGGGGACGGCGCCCTCGACGTCCCGTTTCGGGGAACGGCAAGGTTTGAATTTATCACAATGTTGTGTAGACTTGCCGTGTGGAGAATATTGCGTCGCTACCCTGAAGATGTGATTGGATAGTTTTCAGTTCTATCCAACAATGATATAATCGTGGGCTTGTTTCTTCGACGGGCGAACACTGTTCGCCCCTACTGCCGTTTGTGGGGGTATCAGGGGGTGTGTGACAATTACAATGTGTAGTATTCTATACGAATTCAAAAAGCGGTGAAAAAGTGTTTTATACCACAATGTATGGCGTAAAATGCCCGTCACGGCGAGTGACGGTACAAAAAAACGGACAGCATAACGCTGTCCGTTTCAATTCTATCTCTTATTTGTCATCATGCGACTCGGTGATAAGATCAAGATTGATCTCGTATTTGGAGTCGAGAGAGTTCTGTAAAGGTGCGTCCTTTACATATTTGTTTACAAGCGCTGTACTCTTTTCTACCGCCTGAAGCGTTCCTGCACCTGCTACACAGCCGCCAGGACAAGCCATGCCCTCGAGAAGATAGCCGTCATATTTGCCTGCTTTTGCAAGTGTGAGAAGCTTGCGGCAGTCTTTAAGTCCCTGCGCTGATACTACCTTGACCTCACGCTCTGGGTCAAGCTTGTGGATAACGTCTGCTACTGCCTTTGCTACGCCGCCGCTTACTGCAAAGCCACGTCCGTCACCTGTACCCTCGCAAAGATCTACCTTTTCTTCATCTGTAATGTCTTCAAATGTTACGCCCTTGGCATTGAACATTCCCATGAGTTCCTCAAAGGTAAGCACAAAGTCTACGTCGCTGCGGATAGTACGTCTTGAAGCTTCAAGCTTCTTTGCCGCACATGGTCCGATAAATGCGATACAAGCGTCAGGATCGTCCTTTTTGAGCATTCTTGCTGTAAGTACCATTGGGGTCAAAGCCATTGAAATGTATGGGGCAAGGGTAGGGAAAAGCTTCTTCGCCATTACTGACCATGCAGGACAGCATGATGTCGCCATGAATGGCTGATGTTCAGGAACTTCTCTCATGAAGTCCTTTGCTTCCTCGATGGAACAAAGGTCTGCACCTATTGCTACCTCGACCACGTCTGCAAAGCCAAGCTTCTTCATTGCCGCTGTGAGCTTTTCAGGGCTTGCCTTTGGTCCGAACTGACCTACAAACGCAGGTGCTACGATAGCGATGACCTTCTTCTTTTTCTTCATTGCTGTTATAAGCTGGAATATCTGTCCCTTGTCTACGATAGCGCCAAATGGGCAGTTTACAAGACACATTCCGCAGGATACGCACTTGTCATAATCTATTTTTGCCTTGCCCTCTTCGTCTGAGCCGATAGCGTCCATGCCGCAGGCTCTTGCGCATGGTCTTTCCATTTTGTTTATTGCATTGTATGGACAGACGCTCTGACATCTGCCGCACTTTATACACTTAGACTGATCTATTACTGACTTGCCATGCTTGATGGTTATGGCACCCTTTGGACAGACTTCCTGACATGGGTGCGCAAGACAGCCCTGACAGCAGTCGGTAACATGATAATGAGTTTCAGGACAGCCGTTGCAGGCAAACTTGATTATGTTTACAAGCGGTGGATCGTAATACTTTTCTGCGATCGCACTTTCTTCAATGCCGTCAGCCACAGACTTATGCTCCTCGATCGGTCTTAGGGGCAGACCGATAGCAAGACGGAGCCTTTCTTCAACGATAGCTCTTTCAAGGAAGATAGACTCACGGTAAACAGCTTTGCTTCCCGGTACTATCTTATAAGGAAGCTCTGCGATCTTTTCGGCATAATCGCCCTCTTCATAGGCAAGTCTTGCCACCTCTGTAAAGACTTTTCGTCTGATATCTGTTACTGAGGAATAGATACCTCTCATTTTCATATTTTTACCTCCTGCGTTGTTCTTCAAATTTGTGTCATACACTTACTATTGTACTATTTTTTCGGCTTTTGTCAAGTAATATATACTTTTTTTCATAAGGTATATTGAAAGTTTCGTATGACTTACATATTTGTCTGAAATAAGGTGCAGTAATGGTACGAAACGTCCTAAAAAATAAAAGTATTTCTTTTTACCAACAGTTTTTCTGTTCATGAAAGTATGTGGCTTTTGCACAGTTTTGGACAGGTCGATTTATGCAAACAAATGATAAATGATTTAATTTGACAACATTTCTGCAATTGTTGCATTTTTTATGCAACAAAAGGGGCATTTTTCGGGATAAGTGAGAGATGTTTTTTGAGAGCCGTTAAGATACGGTGGAACATCTTTCGCAGAAATTAAAAAGGAGGAACGATATGGCAGGCGAACAGAAAAGATTTGCGAGATTTTTCTTCTATCTGAGAAATCTTCGTGAAGCGGCTTTGCACACCGGTGCAAGGGCGGAGGAGGCTGAGGACAGAGGGCTTGAGCTTCTGCACTCGGCAGAAACGGAGGCGGAGCTTAAAAAGCTGGAGGAGGCTGACAGCGACACCCTTTCTTATGTGAAGCGAGGGCTGAACAGGATAGCTTTCGGGGCGGTGAATGACGCTGTAAAGCTTGTTTTTGACGCTGAGAACATGACGGCAGGGGACATCATGGGCATGGATCTTTTTAACGTGAGCGAGATAAAGATCAGCGGAAAGAACGTTTTGGAGATCAAGTTCTTTGACAGGCAGAAAGCCTTGGAAAAGCTTGGGGAACTTGCGCCTCAGCTTGACGGCGGCGGTGAGTCGAAGCGACTTATCGAGAGCATTTACGGCAGGGACGGTGATAGCTTGTGAAAATAACAAGGCTGTCGGAAAATCAGAGGTTTGTTTTCAGATGGTGGACGGCACGGGATCTTAGTGATTACGACGGGATAATCTGTGACGGTGCGGTCAGATCGGGCAAGACCTTTTGTTTGTCGGCGTCTTTTATGACATGGGCAATGACTAATTTTGACGAGTGCATTTTTGGGCTATGCTCAAAAACTATCGTGTCGCTGAAAAGAAATATCCTGCCTGCGCTCAGGGGATATATGAAAGCCATGGGCATGACGGCTGTGGAGGTCGCGTCAAAGAACTATATGGACGTGAGCTTTTGCGGCAGGAAAAACAGGTTTTACTACTTTGGCGGCAGGGACGAAGGCTCGCCCTCTCTTATCCAGGGCGTGACCCTTGCGGGGGTGCTTCTTGACGAGGCGGCACTTATGCCCAGAAGCTTTATAGAGCAGGCTGTGGCAAGGTGTTCGGTGGCGGGGAGCAAGCTGTGGTTTAACTGCAATCCTGACAATCCTTACCACTGGTTCAAGAAAGAGTGGATAGACAAGGCGGAGGAAAAACGGCTTATCTACAGACATTTTGTTCTGGAGGACAATCCGACCCTTGACAGGGCAGTGATAGAACGCTATCACAGGATATATACGGGGACGTTTTACGAGCGTTTTGTACTTGGCAAATGGACGGCGGCAGAGGGGCTTGTTTACCCTATGTTCGACGAGGAGAAGAACGTCTTTGAGGGGGATATACAGTGCGAGCGGTATGTAATAAGCTGTGATTACGGCACGGTAAATCCTTCAAGCTTCGGGCTTTGGGGCGAGAGTGGTGGAGTATGGTACAGACTCAGGGAGTATTACTATGATTCTCGCCGTGAGGGTATGCAGAAAACTGACGAGGAGCATTACAAGGGGCTTGAAGAGCTTGCCGACGGGCTTTGCATCGAAAAGGTCATTTGCGACCCCTCGGCGGCTTCGTTCATACAGTGCATACGCAGGCATGGAAAATTCACTGTCCAGCCTGCAAAGAACGACGTTGTTTCGGGTATCAGGCTTGTGTCGGACTGCATAAAGGACGGCAGGATAAGGATAAACCGCAGGTGTCGTGATACGCTTCGTGAGATAAATCTTTACCGCTGGGACGATAAGGCAGGAAAGGACGCACCTGTGAAAGAGAACGATCACGCCATGGACGATATGAGATACTTTGCAGCAGAATGTCTGGGACGTGAAAAGGACGACTTTTTTGTACTGACAGTTGAGCATTAGTACGAAAAAGTGTACAGAAAGAAAGGAGAAAAAATGAGTATTTTCAGAAAGAAGGTCCGTGAATTTGTGCCGAACACGGCAGGCTCTGACAGAGAGTCGGGGTTTCATTACAGGCTTGCGCCTGAGGGGGTTTTTCAGCAGGAGCTTTATGACGCACTCAGGGCGAACGTTCCTGTTATTGACGCTTGCTTCGGCAAGATAATAAGGCTCACAGGGGGCTTTAAGGTTACGGCTTGTGACGAGAGGGCGCAGGTGGAGCTTGACAGGTTTTGCAGAGAGGTTTCCGTGGGGGTGTCGGGAAAGTCCATTTACACTTTTGCGGATATGTATTTGGATTCACTGCTTACATACGGCAAGGCGATAGGCAGGATATATGCAGATTACAGGACAGGCAAGGTAAAGGGGATATATGTTGGCGACCCGACTTTGTACAGAGTGCGTGAGGGCAGGAACGCTTTTGAAAAACGTATTTTTTACATGGGAAGCGGTGAGGAGATACCGGTAAGAAGTCCTGAAAAACTGCTTTACACGGCGCTCAATCCTAGTCCTAAGCACCCTGATGGGGTGTCCATACTCCGTGGATTGCCTGCGCTGAGCGAGATACTTATGCGAATTTACGAGTGCATGGGGCAGAACTTCGACAGGGTAGGAAATGTGCGCTATGCGGTGACTTATCACCCTGAGGGGGAGAGCGACAGGGCGAGAGCCAAGGAACGTGCAGAGCAGATAGCTCAGGAATGGAGCAGGGGCATGAGGGCTTCAAGGAACGGCTCGGTGCAGGATTTTGTGGCTGTGGGTGATGTGGACATAAAGGTCATAGGCGCTGACAATCAGATGATAGACACGGAGATACCTGTCAGACAGCTTATGGAACAGCTTGTAGCGAAGCTTTCAATACCACCGTTTTTGCTTGGGCTGAACTGGTCAACCACTGAGCGAATGTCTGCACAGCAATCGGATATCCTCACAAGCGAGCTTGAATATTACCGCAGACTGCTTGAACCTATACTCAGAGAGATATGCGAGGCGTTTTTAAGGCTTAACGGATATGCTTGTGGGGTGGAGATAGAGTGGGACAACATAAATCTTCAGGACGAGGAAGCGTTGGCGAAGTCAAGGCTTTACAATGCGCAGGCTAAGACGGCGGAGCTTGAAAACGAAAGGGTAGAGAACGAGAGAAAAAAGGAGGAAATGCAATGAGCGAAACAGTATCAGGCGAGGAGCTTGAAAAGATAAACGGCTATGCGAGAGAGCCGCTCACGGAGGACAAGGTCTTTGTTTTCAGGGTGGCGCTTTGTGACAATGACATTGACAGAGATGGTGAAAAGTTTTCATCAGGCGCTTTGGAGAAGCTTGCGGAGCTTTTTAAGGGCAGAACGGGTATTTTCGACCATGACCCTAAAAGCTCAAAGCAGACTGCCAGAATATTCGACACTTGGGTGGAAACTCTGCCTGAGAAAACTACGACAGACGGAGAGGTCTACCGCAGGCTTATGGCAAAGGCTTACATGGTGCGAACTGCTTCTAACGGCGACCTTATAAGTGAGATCCAGGGCGGAATAAAGAAAGAGGTATCCGTTAGCTGCACCATGGGAAAGAAGCTTTGCTCTGTATGCGGAGCGGATATGTACAAGGGCGGCTGTGACCATGAAAAGGGCGGTGAATATGGCGGTAAGTTGTGTTATCACATTCTTGACGAGCCGCTTGACGCTTACGAGTGGTCGTTCGTGGCAGTGCCTGCGCAGGTGAACGCAGGGGTAACGAAGCGTTTTGCCTTAAGGGAGAAGCAGGAAAGCACCGACAAGAGCTATGAGCTTGCCCTTGCGAGGGAAGCCTTTGAGAAGGACGTTTTAAGGCTCAGCTATTTCTGCAAGCCTTTTATGAGTGCAAAGCGTGTGAAAGAACTTGCGGAACTTATGACAGTTACGGAGCTTATTGACTTCCGTGGCAGGCTTGAAAAGCAGGCGGCTGAGAATGAGGAGGTCTACAAAGCCGAAAGAGAGAGCTTTATCACGGGGGAATATAAGCTGTAAAAGCCGTTTGACAAAGGGGGTGATGACGATGTGGAGATATTGGGCTTAAATGCCTAATGGGACTATATTGCTCACCTGCAAACAGACGAAAATGCGTAAACATTCGTAGGGGCGAACAGTGTTCGCCCGTTATCTGAAAAGGTTTTATGCAGGCTGAGTTTACAATGCGATACACAAAAAACAAGTACAAAAAAACGGACAAAATCAAAACTGCAAAAAAGGAGAAAATAATATGTACAACAATATCAAACTTGAAAAGGGACTTTATTCTATCACAGGCAAGACATTCACACAGGCACTGGCTGAGCTTGATCCTGACGCAAACTATGAGAACACCGAGCTTAAAGGTCTTGACGCTTTTGAAAGACAGCTCAAGCGTTTTGACATCAAGGTAAAGGGTGCAAATTCTGACAGGGTGGAGAAATTCTTCATTTCCACTGAGTCGGCAGTGCTTTTCCCTGAGTACATAAGACGTACTGTCAAGCAGGGCATGGACGAGGCTTCTATCATGGGCAAGGTAGCGGCGGCTGTTTCATACACTGACGGAGTGGATTTCAGAGGTCTGAACGTTACAAAGTCAGGTTCAACTGACGTTGTGGCAGAGGGTGGAAATGTGCCTATGACAACTGTCAGACTTAGCACCTCCAGTAAGACTCTTACAAAGTTTGCAAGACGTCTTAACTGTTCTTTTGAGTCTGTAAGGAAGCAGAAGCTTGAGGCTTTCGGCGTGGTGCTGAGAAACCTTGGAGCGACCATAAGCAGAGATGTGAACAGCTTTGCTATGACTGAGATAACAAGAGGTATTACAGCTCAGACTCTTATTGGCAGTGAGCTTACTTACGCTGATCTGGCGGCTTTTTGGGCTTCCATGGGCGAGTTTAACATGACGACTATGATCTGTACTCCTGATGTTATGGCTAAGATCCTTGCTATGGACGAGATGAAATACTGCATTGGCGACTATATGGCAGGCGGCACAGTTCAGACGCCATATGGTGTAACGCTTGTAAAATGCCCTCAGCTCACTGGCGGTATTGCGGTGGGCATCGACCAGAGCAGTGCTGTTGAAATGGTGCTTGGAGGAGATGTTATCGTGGACTACGATAAGCTTATTACTAATCAGTGCAACGAGATCGTTTGCTCAGTGCTTGCAGGTTTCTCTGTACTTACGAGCGGTGCTGTAAAGACGCTGAAAACTACAAAGTAAGCTGAGAGGATAATGAAAAAAGGGACGGTGGGCGGGTATATTTTTTGAAAGGAGCAGGAAAATGGCAATAAGCAAAGACAATGTAAAGAGCAATTTCATGGAGCTAAGCGGACTTGACAGCACGTCGGCTGAGGTGTATGCAGGGCTTATAACGGTGTGTGCTGACGAAATGGAAAAGGCTGTTGACCAGGAGCGAATGGTCGCTGAGGGTGGGACGGCTATATGCGAATTTGCGGCGGCAGCGGAGGTCTTTTACAGATTTATTTGTCTGAAAGCCGCTGAATACAAGGTCATGTTTACGGCACAGGGCAAGGCGGTGGAGGCTTTTGACGAGGAGAACAGGATAAAGGCGGCAAGAGAGCTTCGTGACAGCGCAGTTTCAAGGGCGGAAAGATTTTTCTCAAAGGACGGCTTTGTATTCAATGCCGTTATCGCATATTAGGAAGGAGGACGAGCCATGACAGTTTGGACAGAAATGGCGGCAGAGATAAAAAAGATACTTGACGGAGCAGGCTTTACTGCAATGGGTGAATACACATCGGCTGACAGTCTATTGCACAGTGGGGAAGCAATTGGCTTCTATGGACTTAAAGGCTATGATGTGGTCGATGAAGTCATTGGGCAGGGCGGCAAAAAGCTTTACACTGAGTATATATGTCATATCGACCTGCGGCTCATGGGCAAGGCAGGAAAATACGATGACATGGAGGAGCTTCAGGGAAAGTGTGAAAGCGTTATGGCGGAGCTTGCAAAAAGCGAGGTTCTGAATGTTAAGAGCGCAAAGCTTGGAGGCGCAGTTCAGACATTGCCCCTTCACAGGCTCGAAAGGCAGGCAGAGCTTAGTATCGGCATTTGCAGTGAGGAGGATATAAGTGAGTAAAAAGAGAAAGATAAAGCTTGACATTGGCACACGGTCATTTTACATGGACGGAGTTAAGCGAAGCGGAGGTTACATTCAGGAGGAAACAAAGGCTGTGAATGGTATTTTGCGAAATATCTCAGGCAAGGCGGCGGAAATATTTCAGTTCAGCGGCAGGATCGCTCCGTCGGACAAGGCTTACGCTTGGGCTGCTCTAAGCGAGAACGGAGGAAAGGCGATCAATTTCACGGCAGACGGGGTCTTATACAGCGGATACATACTCTCAGAGATAGAAATGGATTTTCAGCCTGACAGGATGATCGGAAGCCTTATGATAAAGCTTAGGGGGGCGGAATAATGGCGAAGATATACATCAGGTTTGAACTTATTGGCAGTGGTAATTTGGACTATAGAAACATTGTTTCAGCAAGGCTTGTGAAAGACCGCTATACGCCATACAGTGAACTTAAAGCGTCTGTCGTTCTGAATAACAGCATAAATCTTAACAATATCAGGCGTGTGGCACTTTATATAGGCAGCAGGCGTATGCACTACGGTCCTGCGGATTACATCAGAACAAGGGTGAGAGGCGGAAAAACTGTTCTTGAACTTATAAGCCGTGGGATAACACTTATGCTGGGGCAGAACGAGCCTGAACCCGGGGTATGGTCTAAGGTGAGTTTGACGGATATTATGAAGAGCTACAGTCCCTCAAGCGAGATAACCTACGAGAGTGGAACTGACACTGTGAACTATGTGAACATCAAAGAGAAGTCTACACTGTGGGAGGCTATTGGTGTATATGCGGTCAAGGCTTACGGCAGGCGTGCATATATCAGAGGGGACAGGCAGGTCAGTGTGTCGCTGAGTATCCTTTCGGTGAATATCGGTACTCAGCGTATTATTGAATACGGCAAACAGCTTGATACGAGATCGATGCTGTCGAAGATATATATGAAAAACGTGGACGGGGAGTATGGATATAGCTATTCAAGCGGTAAAACTATACCACATGGTATCACGAGGGAGAAGTATTATGGTCTTGATAAGCAGTGGCTCAATAATGTAGTTGTCGGGCTTAAAGATAGGATAGAGTTTGCAGAGAGGGAGTATTTGGTGGAGCATATCACTTATGAGGGGTATTGCGGTGAGGATATCACGGATAAAATAATTTGTAATGGATATGGCGTAAATGGAAAAAGAGTGAGCAGAATGGAGATAACGGTCAATAGCAAAGGTATGCAAACGAAGCTTTTATGTGAATAGGAAAGAGAAGTAAGGAATGAATAGAGCAAAAAAAACAGCGTACAGAAAAACTGTACGCTGTTTGAAGCTTCGTATTAACCCTTTACGCTTCCCAGAGCAACACCACGAATGATGAACTTTGAAAGACAAAGGTAAACAATTACTACAGGGAGGATAGCAAGTACGATGTACAAGCTGAACATTCCCACGTCCTTCTCCTGTGGTCCTGCATAACGCATTGCGTTGAGTACCAACGGGATAGTGTACTTACTCTTTGATGTAAGAATAAGTCTTGGCATAAAGTAGTTGTTCCAGTTTGTTACGAATGTAAAGATGATCTGAACTGCGAATGCAGGCTTGAGGATTGGAGTAACGATCTTGTTGAAGGTCTTGAACTCTCCGCAGCCGTCGATACGGGCTGCTTCTACGATCTCAAGCGGAAGTGCAGACGCCATATACTGCTTCATGAAGTAGTATGTAGCTGGTGCTGCGACAGCAGGAATTATCAGCGGAATATAAGTATCTGTCCAGCCGAGTTTGTTCATGAACTGGTAGAAACCGATAGCTGAAGCCTGTGTTGGAACCATCATTACGATGAGAATGAACATATCTGCGAACTTTCTCAGCTTGAACTGGTAAACGTGTGTTGCATACGCTGTCAGTGCTGAGAAATATACGCTGAGCAATGAAGCACAAGCTGATATGAACAGTGAGTTAGCCAGTGAACGCCATACGCTTCCGTATGCTACGGCTGTTGAACCGCTGAAAAGGTTCTTGAAGTTTGTTGCGAGGAAGTGGTCAGGATACCATCTGATACCTGCCTGTGATCTGCCTCGTGTTGCGTTGATTATCAAAAGATAGAATGGGAAAAGTGAAACAACGACCAAAAGAACAAGGACAACATAAGCTATTATCCTATGTATGATAAGACCAGTACTATTTGTCTTTTCACCAACTATTTCAGTACTTCTTGGCATTTCAGCTTACCCCCTTTTCTTCTTTTTCTTCTTTCCGTCATGGTCAGCAGACGCAAACATAAGTGCAAGTCCGATAACAGCGGAAACGATAAAGATTATTACGCAGAGTGCAGACGCCTTACCGATGTCGCCCTGCTTATTTGCCTGGATTATCATTACGACGGTCTTAAGCTTTCCGTTAGGGCTACCCATATCCTTTGTGAGGAGGGCAGGTACGTCGTACATCTGAAGTCCACCGATGAGTGATGTTACAAGAACATATGACATGATAGGCTTGATGAGCGGAATTGTGATCTTCCAGAATGTCTGGCTGGAAGTTGCACCGTCGATCTGTGCTGACTCATAGAGTGATGTATCAACACCCATGATAGCAGCCATAAGAAGAATTGTTGTATTACCATACCAAAGTATGAAGTTGATGAGTCCAACTACACCTCTTGATCCCCAAACGCTTTCAAGGAGTGGTACCTTGATAAGATCATAGATAGCGCCGCCTCTGCTGAACAAGCTGTAGAACAGAAATGCAAAAGCAGATGCCATGATTACGTTTGGAAGATAGATAACAGCCTTGAAGAATCCCTGAGCCTTTATCTTAAGACGAAGGTCAGTGAACCATACTGCAAGGATAAGAGAGATAACGATCTGTGGGATAAATCCTACGATCCACATGATGATAGTGTTCCAGAAAGACTGGAGAAGGTCACTTCCTGATGTGAATATAGTTGAATAGTTATCGAAACCGCAGAATGTTGGTGTTACTTCGACAGCCTGTCTTGTCCAACCACCGCCGATAGAGCCCTGATCCTTAACATAGTCTGTAAAGCTGTAATAGAAAGTCTGGAACAGAGGATATAGTGAGAAGATGATGTAAACTACAAAGAATGGGATAAGGAAAACATATCCCCACTTGGCATAGCTTATGCTTTTTCTCTTCATATAAGTATACCTATTCCTTTCGTGAGATTAATAAATAATAGGGGGGGATAACCTCCACCCCCTATATTTAATTAGATACTGTTTTTTTATACGATTAGAAATCGCAAGTAAGGTTACCATAGAGGTCTGTGATGTTCTTCTTGAAGTTCTCAAGAGCAGCCTCATATGAATCAACTGTGCCGAGGAAGTAGTCCTTCATAGCACCCTGGAATTTCTCGTTGCAGCCCTGGTCATAAGCAGAAAGCTTGTTCTCGAGGGAGATCTTGTCAGCAGCCTCTGTAAGAAGTGCAAGGTGATCCTGTCCGCCGAGGAATGCGTTTGTATAACCGCCGTCGATAAGCTCCTTGATAGCAGCCTTGTTGTTTGTGTAGTCCTGCTCGCCCTCAGTGATAGCCTTAGCTACGTCCTTGTTGCAAGTCATAACCTTCATGATATCAGCAACGATGTCCTGGTTATCGGAGTCGATAGCGCCGCAGATCCATGTACCGCCCCAGTAGTAAGCCTGTGGGCCTGAGCAAGCCTTCCAGAGACCATAACCGCCGTTGCCTTCCTTAGCGTTTGAACCATCAGCCTTGATCTCTTCGTCAACTGTGTTTGGAAGAAGTGTGAAAGGAATGCCCCATGTTGAGAAGAAGTAGCCGAATACGCCACCGTCGATCTTCTGGCCAGCAGCCCAAGCATCGTCCCAAAGGGAAGTCTTGTTGTTGTAGCCCTTGTCTGTGTATTCCTTAGTCTGGTCAGCCCAAGCCTTGATCTGTGGGTCAATTGTGATCTTGTTGTCTGTTACCCATGGGCTAGACATATTGTTTGAGAAGCATCTGTATGTATCATCGAAACCTGATACCATCTTGTAGCCCTTGTCAGCCATCTTCTGAGCTGTTGCTGTGAATGTATCCCAATCCTTAACAGCTTCCTGAACCTTTTCTGGATCGCTTGTGCCGAGAACGTCCTCAGCGATCTTTGTGTTGTAGAGGAACAGACCTGGAGTTGCCTGCCATGATACACCCTTCAGCTCGCCTGTCTTTGTATCTGTTGCAACGTCCTTTGTGTACTGATACATCTGTGACATATCGTCGTCTGTGATGCCGAGGTCCTGAATAGAAAGTGCAACGTCGCCGTTAGCATACTTCAGAGCGTAGTCAGCTTCCATAAGGAACATATCTACCTTCTCTGTGCTGTCCTGCTGACCCTTAAGAGCCTCGTCCAGCTTTGTCTGGTAAGCGTTACCTTCGTTTTCAACCTGTACCCAGTTCAGCTTAACGCCGTTGATCGTTGCGATCTCCTTAGAACCATCAGCAAGCTCGTTGTATGTAAGCTCATTTGATGTGCCCTGTGGATAGTACTTATCAAGTCTTGACTTGAACTCTGTGTTCCAGCAGTAAATTGTAAGAGTCTTCTTTGAATCCTCTGATGAATCTACACCGTGGAGTTCTGCTGTGTTTACTCTGTCAGAGCTGTTGTTGATACCTGTGCCGTCGCCAGCCTTTGATGTGCTGCCGCCCTTAGCATCAGTTGCTGAAGATGAATCTGAGCTGCCGCAAGCTGTGAACATTGAAGCTGCCAGACAGAGGCTCAATGAACCTGCAAGTACTTTCTTAAGATTTGCCATAATAATTTTCCTCCTTAAAATCGCATTAGTTTATTTGATTTGCTCCGCAGCATTTCTGCGGAAAATTAATGCCTTGAATCAGTTGATGTCGCTTACCGAGCCGCCTTCCAGCAGCTTTCCGTCGACTGTTATCACCTCTTTAAAGGTGGTCTGTGGGTTTTCTATCAGTGATACCAGCTGTTTTGCGGCTGTTACACCGATAAGGTCTGTGTCCTGAAGATAAGTCGTAAGCTTTGGAGAGAGAAGCTGTGAATAAGCTATTCCGTCGTAGCCCACTATTGAGATATCCTCCGGTACTGAAAGACCCATTTCCTTGACTGCATTAAAAGCTCCCATTGCTGAATAATCATCGGGCATGAAAACGCAGGTCGGTTTGTTCTCTCTGCTAAGAAGTTCTTTTGTCAGCTTATAAGTCAGATCAGGGTTGTGATAATCACCGTTAAGTATCCAATCAGGATCAACTGAAATTCCTCTTGTCATACAAGCTTTATAGAAGCCTGCCAGACGTCTTTCGGCTACTGCCGATCTGTTGCCCTGGATAAAAGCGATCTTCCTATGCCCCATCTTCGTCACATAGTTGATAAGCTCTTCCATACCTTTTTCATTATTGGACATGATCGCTGTTCTGCAATCGAAGATGTGGTCGATCGTGACCACTGGTATATCTCCGTTTATCACCTCGTACACGTCCTGCGACGTAAAATCCGTACAGGCAATGATAACACCGTCAACATTGCGGTATTTGCAATGTTCATATGTAGACATTTTCTGCTTGCCCACATCTCTATTTATAAAGGTTATATCATATCCTGCTGCTTCAGCCGTAGTCTTAAAGCTGTCAAGCACCTTTGCGAAAAACTCATGGGTAAGACCGCTTCCTGCTTCGTCGAGATACATGACCCCGAGATTATAGGTCCTGTTGGTCTTTAAAGCTCTTGCCTGAGAATTTGGGAAGTAGCCCATTTCTTTGGCGGCTTTCATAAGTCTTTCTCTTGTTGCCTCGCTTACGTCCTTATGGCCGTTGAGGGCTTTGCTTACGGTTGCGACGGATACTCCGCAACGAACGGAAATGTCTTTTAAGGAAACCAATGATATTTCCGCCTTTCCGTAGATTTTAAACGTTTACGCTTGATGTTTTCCGTGAAAACTTATTTCAAACGTTTCCGTTAATAAAAATATACAATATTCTCGGCATAATTTCAAGTCTTTTTTCACATTTTTATGCCCTCTGTAATAAATTATGGAGGTTTAGCCAATTTTTCAACTTTACTTTTGTGCATTTTAACAATGCTATTTGGACAATTGTAATCGATTTGTTACAAAGGAACTGACAGGCTAATCAAAAAGCTGCGAAAATGCACTGCGTTTTCTGAGGGGTATATGAAACCAGGCTGTGTGGTATGTGAAAAATGTATATAAACATTTCTTTTGTATACAATTATGTTATGTGAAATTACAAAAACCATTAAAGAACTTTATTCATTAAACGTTTTCGGATAATAATTGTTGAAAAGTGTGTTGTAACATATGATATTGTTAAAATATTGTCTTGATATGAAAATATGATAGTCATTTGATCGGAAAAGTTGGAATATTCGGTGTTTGCGAAGATATTTTGAAACGTTTAAGCATATTTCAGCGTTTTTTTATTGTGCAAAATAACGATGTGGAAAGAAAACGTATTTATTTCATACATTATACTTACAAGGTACATATGATATGACTATTTGATAGGGATTTTGCAAAGCTTTGAAAAAAATCTTGAATTGATGTTGACAAATGTGTGGTTTTGGTGTATAATACTTAGGTCTGATGTGCTGATATGGCTCAGTTGGTAGAGCAGCTCATTCGTAATGAGCAGGTCGTCGGTTCGAGTCCGACTATCAGCTCCACTGCAGCGTGGTATGCAGTTTGCCCTCCGATCCGTTTATATGGGTCGGAGGGTTTGTTATTATATTGGCTGTGGAGGACATGGTGCAATGACTGATATAATAGTACAGAAAAAAGGACTGCTGCGGTCAGGCGGCGGTCCTTTTTGGTATTATTCTTCAATTTGTTTGCCCAAGAACATTGCGGCGGCTTTGGCGAGCATGGATTGTTTATCGGTACAAAGCTCGGTATCGTCGGTAGCCATGAAAGCCACTGCGCCTGTTATATCGCCGTTTGTGAGGATAGGGGCGATGGTGAGGGCGTGGGTGGTGATACCCTCGACGGCTCTAAGCGGCTCGGCTGTGGTATCGGTATAGTCAAAGTTTTTGCGGTTTTCCAAAAGCTCCTCCAGGGCAGGGGAGAGGCGGCGCTGGGAATACTCTTTTTTCGGCACGCCTGACACTGCCACGACGTGGTCCTTATCGAACACCACAGCAGGCGCTCCCCCAAGCTTTGAGATGACCTCCGCTGCCTGAGCTGCGCCCTCGGACATTTCGTTTATGGCAGAATATTTTTTGAATATCACCTCGCCGTCGGGGTTGGTGTAGATCTCGAGGGGGTCGCCGTTACTGATAACGTTGACACTAAGATTCCTGCCTCTGCTGTCCGTTACAGCAGCTGCAAGCTGTCCGGCTGACTTTCCGATCTTAGTGCCTTGATTAAAATTTTCGGCTGATCCATCTGCTCCGACTGTCACAAGCTGCTGCTCTGTAAGCGTGCCGTATTTCAGCAAACAGTCGATATCCGCTTTGAGATGAATTTCAATTCTGTTTTCAAAGACCACTATCTTGTCAATTATAAAATTCAGGTCGTTCTTGTCAAGAGCGGGCTTGTTAATGATGTCATCGAAAATCTCCAGCACGGTTCTGGCGGTGCGGTTCACTCTGACAACGGTGTTGTGCTTGTCGACTGCAAGCTGCATCTGATTTTTCAGTCCCTCGATACGCAGAGTAAGCTCGTCTATCATCTCGGTGTAGGTCTCCTCGATTATCTCCGCACGGTCGGGGTGTTTCATAACATCCCTCGCCTGCTGTCGGGTGAGCATTTTCATTTCCGCCTTTGCGTCCTCTATCTGCCCCTTTATCACGTCAACGGTGGACTGACTGCTTTTCGTTTCAAGCTGTTCTTTAGCAATGGACTCCTGCAAACGGTCGATCATCTCTGCGGAGTTGTCACGCACCTTTTTGATATAGCTTTTCAGCAGACCGTCCAGCATATCAACTCTGGTATGGTGCGAGGTACAGCCTTTTGTTCCTCGCTTGTGGTAGGTTCCGCAGGTGTAGGCAGGAGCAAGATCGTTACGGCTCATTGCGAACATGGGTGAGCCGCAGTCTCCGCAGAAAAGATAGCCCGAGTACACATTGTCGTACTTTTTCACTCCCCGATAGTGAGAGGTCGTACGCTTCTTCAGCTGCTCCTGAGCCAGAGCGAACACCTTGTAATCGACGATAGGAGTGTGATTATTTTCAAATACTATGTGGTCTGTTTCGTCCTGCTTGACCTCCCCGCCGTTTATCTTCTTACGCCTGTACTTGCCCTGACGGAGCGTGCCGATATAAAAATCGTTCTGCAATATCTCGCTGACGGTGATGATACTCCACGTCTGCTTTACCTCACGCTTGCACTCCTCGCCTTTAGCCTCCCTGCGCATTTTTTCGCACATTCTAGGCGTGGGAATATGCTTGTCCGTAAGATAGTTGGCAATTTTTTTGTATCCCCAGCCGCTGTTGTACCTGTCAAAAATATCTCGGACAACCTCCGCCGCAGGTTCGTCAACCTCGAACTGCATGGTCTTGTTGTTTATCATAACGTAGCCGTAGGGCACAGCGCATATCCACTTGCCCTCCTCCTGACGGCGTTTGATGACCGATTTGACCTTTTTGGACGTATCGGTAACAGGCATTTCATTGATAAGAAAGCGGAACTGAATTGCCGTCCAGTCGTCATAGGTAGGATAATCAATGTTATCGCCAATCGAGATAATCCTCATTCCTGCGTCACGCAGATCTTCCAATTCCACCAGTCCCTTGCTGTTTCGTCGGGAAAATCTGGAGAAGTCCTTGATGATCAGAATATCGTACTCTAATCGAAGCATTTTCTTTCGCAGCTCCTGATAGCCCTCACGCTGTTCAAACGTATATCCCGATCGGTCACGGTCCTCATAGAAATCAAGCGTGCTGTCTGGAAACTTGCGTTTCACAAAGTCGGCTATGATAGCTTTTTGGTTTTCTATCGAGGTGTTGTCTCTGTCCATTTCCTCGTCGACAGAAATTCGGCAATAGCCTGCTATGCTGTACTTTATGCTCATTGTTTCACCCTTTCAATGTTGATTATTTTTTCGGTTCGGTTTTACCTTTGCGAATACTTACAATGTTGTCAGAAATATTCGTTTTAATTTATATCAATATTGTATCATATATCTTTCAGAATTGCAATAGGCAAAGGCAATAAATATCCGAGTGAAGATTTTATGACTTTGCCGCAATTTATGTTTTTTTACGTCAGTTATGTACGGTGCGCCTGATTGCGCACCACAAATCATAGGCAGAGGTTGTGCTCTATCAATCCCTCCGTGCAGTCAAACAAGTCGTTGTCCCCCGACATAAATACGGCAACCTTGTATTTTTTATCGCTGTACTTGTCTGCAGTATTCTGCACGAATTCGCTGATACTATCGTCCTCCTGCTCCTGATTTGTCAGCCAGATCTCTACGATCCGCTTATTTTCACTGACGTTAATTTCCAATAGGCAACACTCCTTTTGATTCATTTTTGACTTTGGGATTTAAGTTATTCAATTTTGAAAAATGCGGCAATGTCCTTTGATTTTCTGTTACGACTCCTGAAATCACACCGATTTTACGTGATTTTCAGTACTTACGACCCCTGAATTCTTCAAACCTCGAATTTATGACCCCATAAAAATTATGCACAACAATTTTGCTGAAACTTCGTATTTTCGGCACTTTTGCGGTCAGCTTTGCTGTCCGCTGTGACTGCATCGGGGGCTTACGACCCCGATGCTTTAACTTGCTTTACAATATTTCGATTTGCTTTAACCTCTGCATATCGGTGATCGTGCAATACTGACAGGAGCAATTTTTACCGGACTTTCATTCTCTCATCAGAAATCACCGTTAACCGCCTCGGATGTCGCACACATTCGGCGTGTATGGGCTTTAACCAACATAGGTGGGGCAAGGATACCGCCGAGAATCGGCAGGCTCACACGGGCGAGATTTCGGCGTTTCTTGCCGTGCGCAGTTCGTTACTCACCGCAGAGCATTCAATCAAGCGACTGGTTTCGTTACTTACCTCATCACAGAATTCAGCGTCTATAATATCATCTTCTTTCATAGCCTTTTCATAAAATTTCGATATCAAATCTGCCGCCTTATCAGGATGGTCCAGACAGTAGTTCCAGAACTGATAACATTGTATTTCCATTAGCTTACGCTTAAGCTTTTCGGGATTGCCGTCGCACTCCGCAAGAACCTTCGGCGTAACATAAAATCCGTACTTCCTTATCGTCGGGAGCACCTCGTCGCATATCCAAGCACGAAACTGTCTGCCGATCGGTAACCTTGAATTGAAAATCAGCGAATACAGATCTCCCTCGCTGATATAATTCTTCACGATAGTTTTTAACGGACTTTGCGGATGCGGAACAGTAAGCTTTATTGGCTCGTCGCAATGGTCTATGATAGCTTTTCTCGGATTGTGATATCCGAGAACCTTTGCACACTCCGATGCGGGGAAGTACAGCTTTCCGTTAACTTCAACACACTCAAGCTGACCGAACTCTGTGTCCGCAAAAGGATTACCATCAATTATCATTAATTTTTTCAACTTCATAAAAATTCCTTTCCATAGCAGAAAAATGAAAATCGCAGATGCGCAATTTGATATTCCGCCTCCATTTCGTTACGCACCTACCAATACTTATCTCTACTATACATTCTTTCTTCTGCTATATTAATATTATTAGTATGTTATATTAAAGGTATGTCTATGTGACACGGAGGGTATCGCAATTTATGTAATTCTGACCGCGTTACCAATTCGTTACATACCACATTGAATTTATTTAGACAACAAAAAAGCTCGCACATATTTCAAGTTCACGATTAGTGCAAAAGGATATAATTATCCCGTTGCTATCAAAATCGTGCCTTAAATATGTACGAGCATTATGCTCTAAATGTATTTGCCAATATGTTTATGTAAGTAAAAGGCACTTATTTATTAAATTGTAATTTTATGTTAAATGCTGTTGTTTCTATTTGATATTATAGCATTAGAACACTCGTTTGTCAAGGGCTGATAAAAAACTTTTTGGCACTCAAATATTTTTATTCTCGGAGAGCGCTTTGTTTTGAACTACAAGTATATCACACAATGCTACAAATTTCAGTAACCAACTTAAAGCATAAGCAATAAACCTTTAAAATGGACTTGACTTCTCCCTAAAACAGAGTTAACATACGACAAAATGTGCAGTATACGCCGAAATTATCTTATAATATACCACTATAAGAAAAAAAAATCAATCCACGGATTGACTAAAACTGACAAAATTTACTGTATGTTTTGTACAAATTCAACGAACGAAATCTCACAATCTGTATATTTAATTGCAAAATATCAAGGATTTTAGGCTGTTTTTAACTCTTTTTTCTTCTATTTCTGGTCAAAAATCTCGTCAAAACGGGTGTATACTTAAAGTACATATTTTAAGGAGGTTTCGCCATGTCAAGACGAGGAAAAAACATATTCAAACGCAAGGACGGTCGCTGGGAGGGCAGGTATATTTCAAGTTACATGGAAAACGGTAGAGCAAAGTATTCGTCTGTTTACGCTTACAGCTATGTGGAATGTTCGCAGAAACTACAGCTTGCTAAAGTTGATTTGTTGCCGAAAAACGATCCGATAACGGTATCAGAACTGTTCTCGGTATGGCTTGCAAGTCGCAAAAATAGCATTAAATCATCAACCTATGTCAGTTATCGCACTATGTATCAGAATTACATCGCTGCGCCGTTCGGAGATATGCGTGTTGGCAGAGTGACTTCATTTATAATCAATCGCTATGTGTCCGAACTGTTGGAATGCGGCGGAGATGACGGAAAAGGGCTTTCATCAAGGAGCGTGCAGGCAATTCTGATCATGATGAAATCTGTATTCGCATACGGAGAAACTGAATACAAGCTAGATGACCCTGCTAAAAATGTATCGCTGCCAAAATCGGAACATAAGGAAATTGAGGTTTTTACAAGCGTTGAAATGGCAAAAATCCGTCAAAATGCTTTGTGTGATGACTGTCAAATACTTGGCGTTCTGCTGTGTCTTTATACGGGTCTGAGAATAGGCGAGATATGCGCTTTGAAATGGCAGGATATTGACCTTGTAAATCAGGTAATTCATGTATGGAAAACGCTCCAGCGGATTAAAAATCCGAACGGAATTAGTCCTAAAACTATTGTAATAATCGATGAGCCTAAGAGTGCAAAGTCTATCCGTGATATTCCTATTCCGACTTTTATGCTGTCGCAGATTGCTAAAATCAAACGAAATGTCAATCCTGACTGCTACTTCCTGACTTGCTCTTTGAATTATACCGAACCGAGGACTTATCAGTACAGGTACAAAACTTTTCTGAAACACATTGGTGTAACGTATAAGAATTTTCATGTTCTGCGGCATACCTTTGCTACGGAGTGCATTCGGCTTGGGATTGATGTAAAGACGGTCAGTGAGCTGCTGGGTCATGCAAGCGTGAAAATTACTCTTGAAAGATATGTGCATTCCAACATGGATATGAAGCGTAAACAGCTTGAAAAACTGTATGCTTATGTTTAGCTTTTCTTTTTTATTTCTGGTCAGAATTGTGGTTGGAAAGCTCCGCAAAGCCTTGATTTATCGGGGATTGCGGGGCTCTTTTTCTTATAGTGGTATATTATAAGATAGGTATAGACACTTAGATTTATTCAAGTGAAGGAGCTTTATTATGTTTTGCAAAAAATGCGGAAAGAAATTATCAGACAACACAGTTATTTGTCCCGTTTGCGGAGAACCTACGGGAATGCAGCCGACGCCTTTCCCTCAACCAAAACCTACGGGAATGATGCCGCCGCCTTACACTCCACCAAAACCTACGGGAATGATGCCGCCTTACACTCCACCACAGCCACCCATTCATCCGGATCCTGCCACTCAGGTGAGTTATTGCCGTAAATGCGGTGCTGCTTTGCCTTATGGGCAGACTCTATGCAGCAATTGCCAAGCAGGTCAACTAACCGGGCAAAACCCGAAAGTAATAACATTTATGATCTCACTCTTATTATTCTATATGAAAGGTGAGATTAGAATGGAACAGAATTTTATTAAAACCAAACTTCCGAATGCGATTTTATTCATACCATTTGGCACTAAACGAAAAAGTATTCCTATTAATCAAATTTCATCAGTCAATTCAAATTTCTCATTGAATCCAAAATCCTTTATTTGCGGACTTGTTGCTTTAATTGCTGCCATTATATGCTTAGGTGGATCTCCTGCATGGGGAATTATATTGTTATTACTGGCAGCATTGTATATTATAGATTCTTTTACAACAATGCTTGTCATAGAAAAGACATCGGGAAACGTAGAAGAAATTCCATTTTACATTATGGAAAAAACAAAATGTGAAAACATTGAAGAGATGATAAATCAGATTATTTCTCAAAGAATGTATTCAACCATGCAAAATAATTTTTAGGAAGTGACCAGCTATGTTTTGCAAAAAATGCGGAAAGAAATTATCAGACAACACAGTTATTTGTCCCGTTTGCGGAGAACCTACGGGAAAGCAGCCACGCCCTCAACCACAGCCACGCCCTCAGCCGCAGCCTGCTCCTGCCCCTCAGGTGAGTTATTGTCCTAAATGCGGTAATGCCGTTGCACCTAATGCGGAATTCTGTCTACATTGCGGATGTGTTTTAAATAACTTCAACACTCAAGATGGAGGATTTGCAGCAATAATGAAAACTAATAAAAAACGTAATATACTTATTGCTATTATATTAATGTTGTTTATTGTTATAATTGCTTTTATTTTATTCAGGATATTTGAGAGCAACGAGAGTAAGATTCAAGGAAAATGGTTGCTTTATTCTGATGGTACCGAATTGGTAGATAAAGAAGATCAAGTGACTTGGGAATTTACCAATGGAAGGTTACTCATTTCCGGTGCTTATTCCGAGGAAGGCTACTACTCAATCGATGGTGATACTCTTGAAATATATGATGATGATTATAGAGTAAGTAAGTTACTTGGACATTCTAAAAGGTATGTAATTGAAAAGCTTTCCTCCAACAAATTGATTTTGAGGAAAATAAATACAGATAGAACGTATGTTTTTAAGAGGTTATAACTATGATTTGTAAAGAATGCGGCAATAAAATAGATGATAACTCAACTTTTTGCAAATTTTGCGGATACAAAGTATCTGCGGAATCATCTTGCCAGAAAGCGTATTTAAATACCCCAACCGAAAACAGTTCTGCAATAAAGTCTAAACAAGTGAAAAAAAATATTATAATATCACTATCCTCTATCATAACTGTATTAACTGCTATAGTTTTGATAACAGTTATTATTAAAATACATAATAAACAAGAAAATATTGTCACGGATGACGATTTATCAAAAACAGAGATTGGATCTGGTGTTACTGATAATGCTATTAAAAGCAAATCAGCCAAATCAATAACAGATACAAACGTTGAAATAGAGTCTGAAAAAACAGACTCAAATAATAAAACCTATGAATCGATTGAATTCATTGGAATCGATAATTATGACGACTGGTCAGCTGCAAATTTTTATGATACTGACGGAAACGAAGTAGAGTATATCGATAACAAATACTTTTCTGATTTCGAAGAAACAGGTTGTTCAATAACTGTTACTTTAAAATATCTTAATACTGATTATTATGTATTTGCACCCAAAGATGCTGTAGATTGGAATGCTCTTTATAAGCTTGACGGGAATTACATAACCGGTGTACCTACGGCAGCAGATGCAGTCAGCATTAATAATGAATCATATACTTTTCCAAATGAGATCAGTAATGACATTATTGAAAATACAAGAACATTTATACAATCAGACGGTTTTTTCTGTTTATTTGACTTTAAGCCTGAGACAGTTTCTTTCAATCTTTCTGCAAAAGCCATATCTTATCTAAAAAACAACGCTACTATAAACGATGACAATACAGAATATGGTGGGATAGTATTTCAAATGTACGGATGTATTATTACTGATTTGGTAATTGATGTGCCTCTCTCAGTTAATGATGTAGGTATGATTATAAAATCAAACCAGTAAATATTCTAATTATATATAACAAATTTAGGAGGACTTATTATGCCAAAATTAAACCAAAGAGATTTCAATGACGAACCGGTAAAATACGTTACGGAAAAACACGTTGCCTGTGTTTTTCTATTGGATACGTCAAGTTCAATGAACAGCAATGAAGCAATAAAACAGCTTAACGAGGGACTCAGAGTATTCAAGCAGCAGACCCTATCAAGTCTTGATACCCATGCAAAGGCTTGTATTGATGTGGCTGTTGTTACGTTCGACAGTGATGTCAAGGTAATTCAGGATTTTGCTCCGGTAGAAGAAATGGAATTACCTGAACTAAAAGCATATGGAAATACTGCTATGGGCAAAGCCCTGGAAACTGCAATGGATATGGTCACGATGCAAAAAAATAAATACAACTACGCAGGAACACCTTATTTCAGACCTTGGATCTTTTGCGTAACTGATGGTGGTCCAAATGATGATTACCGTGAGTCAGCTGAGAGATTAAAGTGGATGGAGAATAACGGAAAGGCGATTGCATACTGTGTTGGCGTGGACGGTTTTAGAGCCGATATTATGAAACAAATATTTGATCCAAATAATATATACGGATTAAAAAATTGTGATTTCACTGGGCTGTTTAAATTTGTTTCATCCAGTCTGGATGCTTTGAGAAACAGTACTGAGGAATCCGGTTCGTTAAATATTCCTGCACCTGATACAATGTTTAAGGTTCCGCTTGATTGAGCCTGCGGAAATTTTTAAAGATATGAAATAGATCGGAAGATACACTCTGCTGATAAAGGAGTAAGTTTGTAAGAATGATTGGATATTTTAAAATTTCGGCAATAGGAACAGCACATTTAGAAAATCCTGACGGTGTATGTCAGGATTATTCTGATGTGCTAAAGCTTGACAACGGATATACAATAGCTGTAATTGCCGACGGTTTAGGCAGTGCAAGTAAATCGGATATAGGTGCAAAAGTGGCTGTGAATTCATTCTTGGCTTACATAAATTTGCATATTAAAACCAAAAAAAGCGATAAGTTTTACATTGATCTTATATCACAGGCATATCAAGAAGCATATAACAACGTAATGAATACTGCCGAAGACATGAAAATAGATTTTTCGGAATATAATACAACCCTCACTGCTGCGATTTATAATGGTAAAAACTTATATTACGGTCAATGCGGTGACGGCGGTATTATCGTTTTAACGCCGAGCGGTAATTATGATTGTGCAACAGAAGTAAAAAAGGGAGAAGCATTCAATGAAACATATCCGCTCTTGGGCGGTCCCGACAATTGGTCCTTTGGAAAATATCCCGACGAGGTCTGTGCATTAACGCTTATGACAGACGGCATATTTGATATTGTGTGTCATCCTCTGCTTGCAAATGAAGCTCAAAAAATAAATATTCCATTTATCCGCCGATTTATGGACAGAAATATTCTTAGGGCAAATAACAAAACTGATTTTGAAAATCTGCAAAAAAGCATATCTAAATTTGTTTCGGGAAACGGCTTGCCTAATGTAACAGATGATAAAACTATCGTAGGATTGATAAACACTGATATTTTAGCAGATTTAAAAGACGAGGAATATTACAAGGAACCTGATTGGGATAAGTTAAACGAAAACATGAAACGCAAACTCCGTGAAGGCCGCAGACCTACTCCTATTGATATAAAAAAGCCTACAAATATAATCAAAGTAACTCCTACTGGTGAAAGCATAGTAATTAATGATGAATCCAGAAAGTTAAAGAAAAGATTACAAAATTCGTATAGAATCAACCGCCAACTAAGGAAAATCGTTTTGATACAGCTGATAGTGATATTAGTGCTTATTATTATTTGTTCTATCTGTATTGTTTTTTTAAACAAAGGTAACGTTCAGGATACATCGAAAAAGAGTATGGAATCTTCCAGTATAAGTAAGGATAGCGCTTACAACGGCAAACATACGCAGGGAAGCGCTATTGCGGATGATGATACTTCTGATCATGCAGATGATTCTACACAAAGCGATAGTATGGCGTCAAATTCTGAAAATGATAAAGCTAAAGATAAAGCTATAAAAGATGCTTTACCAAGAATGAAACAAGCTCTCCAAGAGGTGGGAACATCGACTCATTTTACTTATATTAATTCAGAAGCTGTTGATGAGCACTATAGTAATATAACGGGGGGTTCCAGCAGTGGCTTCTAATAATGATAGAAGAATTTATTACGATTTGAATAGCGGACAAAAATATGTATTATTTGAAGAAAGCATTACTTCCGGCGGCGAGGGCAGCATTTATAATATAGAAGGTATGCCCGATTTGGTTGCAAAGATCTATCATGAAAAGAATCGTACCGAAAACAGGAAAAATAAACTTCTGGCTATGCTTGAAACAGATTCAAATGACTTGTCTGAATGTGCATGGCCTCACGCCATTCTGTATCAGGATAACAATTTTTGCGGATATGTAATGCAAAAAGTGTCAGGGTTAAGCAGCTTGATAGATTTTTACGTTTATGATAACAGAAAAAAATATTTGTGGTCACAATATGTAAAAGTGGCAGAAAATATTGCTGCCGCCGTGAATAATGTTCACGACAGCGGACATATAATCGGAGATCTGAACCCAAATAATTTCATGTTAGATGTGAACACTGGTCGAGTTATGCTTGTAGATACGGATTCATATCATATCAAAAGTAAATCAGGAGAAATTTTTCCATGTACTGTAGTTACTCCGGAGTTTATTCCTCCTGAGCTTCAGGGTAAAACTTTTGATGAAAATAATGCACGGAATATGTTTAACGAAAGCACAGACAATTTTGCTCTTGCAGTTATTATTTTCAGGCTTTTAATGAACGGCGTTCATCCTTTTTCATGCGTTGTTACCACCAAAGAATCTATGAGTAATTTCCAACCTGTAAAGAACATACAAAATGGATATTGTCCTTATTTTACAAAAAGTAATATTAATGGGAAAATAGCAAAAACGCGCTATTCACCTAATATAGGTATTCTTCCGAGAGATATTCAAAAGCTATTTGAAAGAGCATTTATTGAAGGTCAACAAAGCAAGAGCGCCAGACCGAGAGCAGACGAATGGTTTTACGCACTTGATTCTTTAAGTCAGAGATTGTGCAAATGTACCGACAATCCAAAGCATGAATACTTTATAGGACTAAGCAGTTGTCCTTGGTGTAAGCTTGACATGGAAATAAGAAATAAATCAAAGCCAAATCCGGGAAATTTGAAAATTGACGACGGATGGGAGGAATTTCGCAGGAAGCAAAATAAAGAAAAAGCATCAAAAGATGAAATAAATACAAAAACTCACAACGAAGACAAGAAAGTGACAAGAGCATTGATAGCTACGATTCTCATAATATCATTTTTTTTAATACTTGCTTTGATTGGTATTTATTCAGATGAATCCTCCCCAAATTATGCTGAAAATGTTACTGATACATATAATTATTACGATGATACTATCGACAGCAGTTTGTATAAAACAAATTCGATTTTTACTCCGATGTCAACTATAGATAAAAATGAATTGTCAGAAAATAAACAAGAAATATCAATTGAAAATATAGAAACTAATGTTGATGAAATATCGGCTTACGCTGAGATAGACTTTGACGAGGAGGTAATTTGGGATGTTCCCGAAACTATCTCTTCGTATGAGTCGTCTACAATACCTGCACCTACCCTCAGTTTTAGTGTTAATATTTATGATATCGATATATCTTTTGATTCGGACGCAACGGTTTATGACCTTATCGCAGAAACGGATTGCGATAAAGCTTATGTAGATCCATTTTCTAAAAATGGTATTGACTTTTATGATAAAGAAAACGGTCATGCGACCGTAAGCCTTTTCTATGCAGCTCCATGTTCAGGAAATCTATTTATAAAAAAATCAAATGGTGAAGTTTTAAAAAAAATCCCGATAGATATAGCGTGGAAAGACTGTGAATTTGTTTCAAGTAACGAAGATATTATAACATTTGGTGATGAACAGTTTGAAATAAAGTCTACAGGCAAGTTAACGATTTCTTATATTTATGGTGATGATGTTGTAGCAGAAAAGGAAGTTGAAGTAATTTAATACATATTAAGGCGTTGATTATAGATGATTAATACAGGAGTGAGATAGTTTATGTATTATGAATGGTTATTTTTTTAATAAAAATGGTACCTTTATAGCATACTGTTATCCGCCGGAAGATTCCTTTTTATCATGTCAAATTCCGAAAGGAAGCGCAAAATTCGTTTATACGGCATTTGACAAACCCGAAGACGGAACGAGATCGCTTCTGACATTAAAAAATGATGAGCAATATATTATAAAAATTGATTATAAGACAAAAACGATAGAAGTATATACGGAAAAAAGGAAAAATACTCAACAAAGCCACAATTTCAAAGTAATTCATAGGAAGTGACATACAATGAATAAAAGATGCCCTAAATGTGGGAAGCTGCTAAATGAAGATGCGAGAAGCTGTAATATATGCGGATATAAATTTAAAATTAATATACCCTACGATCCCAACTACGATCCCATTGTTATGAGGAAATGCAGCAAATGCGGCACCGGATTTACCATTCACAGCTCTAACCCAGGAAAATTATGCCCCAATTGCATGGAAAATAGGTCTAAAATAAATTCTTCCCGGAAGAAAAATCGTGTTGGGAAAATAGCTGCTTGTGTTTTTTCTGTTGCAGTTCTGGGAATAGGAGCTTTTTTTGCATATAAATATCTATCCTCAAATAAACCTACTGTTCAACAAGTCCAAACCGCTTATGAAAGCTATGAAAAGGTAAACTCTACTTTGAGAGATATAATATCCGATCCTGATTATAAGAATGGATCAGAGAACGACAAAAAAGAAAAAATCGAAAATGCATTAAACTGTATGGTCGAGGAATCAATGATCAGCGACATTGACTACAGTGAAGATACTATGATTTATGAATATGTCTATAACGATGGCTCTTTGGGCGGAGTAATGCTGGAACCTTTTGACGAGAGTGTTAATGGAATAGCAAAAAACTATGCCGATATAGATCAAAACGGTCAAATCAAAGCAATCGATAATAAAGTAGCCTTTGATTCGGAAAAATATTCATACAGCAAAACTGATATGAAAGCAAAAGTAATGTATGGTCTTGGATACGATGATATGCTTGAATTGTTAAATCAGCGTTCAGATGTGTGGACAAGCGAAAAGCTTTTAACAGATATCGACACAGATTGTACTGTTGCAGATTTTGCAGAGGAATTGGCTGGATATGATTTTATTGATATTGAAGAGCATGGTACACTTTATAATGATACTCCTATTATATGTACAAAGGAAGTTGTGACTGAACAAAATATCGGAGAATATTTTGATGATATAATTAACGGTAATATTATTCAAGTGACATATGATGACGATAGCTCCGGAAATACTTATTACTGTATTATGCCGTCCTATTTTACATCTCACTATAAAAATAACGAGCTTGAAGGATCAATAGTATTTTTAGGTTCCTGTAAAGCATACATAAACGATAAGCTTGTGAATGCATTCAAAGACGCAGGAGCATTAAGTGTAATTGCAAATACAGAAACAGTATATACATATTACAATTACTATATTCAGGACGCATTTGTTTATAGCTTAATGTGCGGAGACAGCATAGACGAAGCCCTTGATTTTGCAACAGATATCTGGGGTGAAAGTGATATAGAATGGGCTGATATGTATCTAACCGATAATGAGATCAAGCCAGAAGTTGCTACTCCCAAAATTGCAATAGGAGGTCAAAATAAGCTTGTTGAAGTAAATGAAAACACATCTCAACAAACGCCGGAATTCGTTGAAGAAATATTAAGCTGGTCGGAAGAACATGAACCTATGGACAGCGGTACCGGTTGGCTTGATTCATATGAAATGTATAAAGGTTATATTGGTCATAATTATGCTGAAAAGGATGAAATGTGGTTCCAGGATCTAACTGGAGATGGGGAACCTGAACTTATTATTGGCGGATATGGACTTATGATCGGACAGGAGGAGCAAAAATGCTTCACTGTTTATGAAAAAGATAATGGAATTATTGCAACGGGAGAAGATCTCTATACCGTATGGAGTAGTAACAGAAGTGATTATGGACATGATGCGTTTACCTTTACTCCATATAAAGATTCAAACGGAAAAATAATATTGGCAGACGGACAATTTTATGCATACACAGGTACAGATCTTCCTGAAGATGCAGGCGCATATACCTTAAATGAAGTTGTTTTAGGAGAGAACGATAAAAAAGTAAGGTGTACCGAGAAGATATACTTTAATTATGACGGTGAAAATAAAAAGTATTCTTCATTTAAAGTAGGAAATGATGAAACTACATCAAGTGAAGTCATTAATGCATATAACAATTATTTTGCAGATAAAACTCCTTTAAAAGCGTCAGTTAAAACTATAAAAAAGCTGGATTATCTAAAAATGACTCAGGAAGAACGTAAAAAGGCATTGACTGAATCTTATTATGCTTTTAAATATACCGAAGATAAAAGCATTAGGCCTCCGCTTAAAGATATGATCGATAGTATTCCTAAAGACAGTTCTGATAAAAAGGACACCGATAACATAGAAAAAAATAAAAATCCCGACGATGGTAAGAACACTGATGTTAAAGATATATACAGTGCATATCTTGACAAATTATCGGAATTAAATCAACAATCTTCCGTAGAACCCGCTTACGCTTTATTTGACATAAATAGAGATGGTACAGATGAATTGATTTACATATATGATATAGCAGCAGCAGCCTCAAGGTTTCATGTATATGAATATGACCCTGATGATGGATCGGTAGTATCTACAGGTGATAGTGATACTGGCTGGGATGATCTGTATTATTCAAAAACGCTCAATTGCCTTGTAAATTATTATTCTCATGGTTGTGATGTTAATGCAAATACACCCAGTGGAATAATAACCTTTCTTACAAAGTATTCCTTGTCTAATGGTAAATTAACGTCAGAGGAAATTTATAAAGGAGATGCACTTGAATTTTCTGAGAATGAATATTCATATTACAATTTTTACGAAATAACTATTGAGCAATGTAATGGCTGTACTATTGATGATTTAAAATCAAATGCCGAAAGAAATAAATTTTGATTGATACGGGTTGAAAAATATAAAGGAGGTCGGTAATATATGGACTTAAGGAATTGCACAAAACAAGAATTGTCTCAAATGCCTTATGAATATGTTTGTGAAGCATATTATCAGCACAACCCGAACGCTGTATGGATATTAGGAGTATTTTTTCGTCACGGAAAAAATGGTGCACCTCAAAACTATGAGAAAGCAAGACAGCTCCTTGAAATAGCTTACGAATATGAAGGTGCAGGATCGGGATTTATTTTGGGGAATATATATGAAGAAGGACTTGGAACAACTGTTGATCTAAAAAAAGCAGAAGATTATTATTGTGCATTTTCTGAAGAAACGCATGATCCAACCGGATACTCAGCCGCAGCTTTTTTATATCTGAAAAATGAAAACTTGCCGAATAGAGATGAAAAAATTCCGGAGTATCTAAAGAAAAGTGAGGCATTAGGCGGATGTCCATTATCAGATACGCTTATTGGTCAGTTATATATTGCAGGTACACCAGACTTTCCGAAGGATATTAATAAAGCTGTATTTTATCTTGAACGTTCAAAAAATTATAAAATACTTGGTGATTTATTTTCAGATGAAAAAAATATTGAGCCAAATTATAAATTAGCAAGCTATTATTATGAGCTCGGAATGTCGGATAATATGGATTGTTGTGCAAAATATGCATTTTTAAATTTATATTATGGTTCTATAAATGAATCGTGGACAAATGTCCCAAAAGGTATATCAGTAGCAAAAAAATATTTAAAAACCAATAATAATTATGAAAGTTCATTTTTTATTTTAAAAGCAATGTTTCTTTTTTTTGATAAAGCGAAAAATATTGAAGGTCTTGAATTGTGTACTGATTATTTATATATTATTGGTGAATGTAATAGTGATTCTGAAGATAAAAATCAATTATATTATTCAATTATTGATTCATTAAGTGATCTATATATAAATGAAAACCATACGGATAAATTAGATGGTCTTTTATCAAAGCTTTCTAAAATGACTGACGCTTATCCTCAGATTGCTGAAATCACATTTTATTTAGAAGGCTTATTATGTTATAAACACGGTATCTTTTGTTTAAATATAAATGAGATTTCAATGGCTTATGATTCTTTTGATTCAGCATATAAACTTGGGTTTGAAGATGCAAAAAAATTTTTGATCAGATTCAAAAGGGATATTTTCGGAAAATTAAAATTCAGATAGGGAAATGATAATTATGGATTATGTAGAAATGAATAAATGCGGTTCCTGTAAGTATTATACTTATGAGGGGGAATATAAGAAAGGCTATTGCAGTTGGTATAAATCTTATTACTATGCAGATGACTCGTGTAGCCATTGGGAAGAGGGAAACATATCAAGCACCGGAGGATGTTTTTTAACAACAGCTTGCTGCGAACATAAAGGCTTACCTGATGATTGCTACGAGCTAACAACATTAAGATCTTTAAGAGATCATTATATGAAACAGTCTGTTTTCGGAAATGGGTTAATAAAAATTTACTATGAAACAGCACCTGCAATTATAGAAAAGATCAACAAATTAGATAGAAAAGATGAGATTTACAATGAAATCTATAGTAAAATCGTTTATATCGTAGATCTTATTGAAACTAAAAAATACGACGATGCTGTATGTGAGTATGTACGTATGATGTTTTGGGCAGAAAAATTATGACTCGTAAAATTAATAAATAGTATACTAAAAGACATTTTCAATATAGTGACGTATCCATTAGGTCCTATTTCGGTTCTGAAAAAACAACTGTGTAAATGCGTATAACACCCAAAATAAAATCAATACTATATTTGCAGCCAAATAGGGCAACGCTGAGGAGCGACCCTATGCAAGCTGCGAGATAAAACGGTGGAAAGCAGCGGCAGCAATGTCGCTGCTTTTCGACCCTCTGAAAAAAAGTCTGTAAAAAGTCAGTCAACTGTGGTAAAATAGAAATAACACAGGAGGCTGATTTTTTATGGGAAGAAGAAAAAGAGAACCAATGAGTGAAGGAAAAAAGAACATCATCGGAATGCTGCTCAAGGAGTATGATATCCGGTCAGCAAGGGATATAGAAGATGCTCTGAAGGATCTTCTTGGCGGCACTATACAGGAAATGCTTGAGGCAGAGCTGGATGAACACTTAGGGTACAGTTCATATGAACGCTCGGACAACTCCAATTACCGTAATGGAAAGAAAACAAAGAAGATACGTGGAAATTTAGGCGAAACCGAGATCGAAGTACCACAGGATCGAGACGGAACATTCGAGCCTAAGGTCGTAAAAAAGCGTCAAAAGGATATTTCAGGTATCGAACAGAAGATAATATCGCTGTACGCAAAGGGCATGACAACACGCCAGATAAGCGATACCATCGAAGATATTTACGGATTTGAGGTCAGCGATGGTATGGTATCCGATATCACAGACCGTCTCCTTCCGCAGATAGAGGACTGGCAGAAACGTCCGCTTGATGAGGTTTATCCCATTGTATTTATTGATGCTGTACATCTTTCTGTACGAGAAAACGGACAGATAAAAAGCTTGCAGCGTATGTTGTTCTTGCTGTCAGTCTTACAGGACATAAGCAGGTATTGTCCATACATATCGGTGAAAACGAGAGTGCAAAGTACTGGCTTGGCGTTCTGAACGAGCTAAAAAATCGTGGCGTAAAGGACGTCCTCGTGATATGTGCCGATGGTCTTTCGGGTATGAAAGGAGCCGTAACAGCGGATACCGCCGTCTGAACAAACAGAGAAGCGTATTTCCGAGCGATACGGCGCTGTTGAAGGCTCTGTATCTTGCAACTCATAAAATAGCGAAAAAATGGACTATGCCACTGAGAAACTGGTGCAGAGTTCTTGGTGAGCTTGAAATCATGTATCCCGACAGGCTTGGCTGAGCGAGCCGCTGAAAATCAGCCTGATTCCATTGCGCTGTGCTCCACTCCATCAGGCTGATTTTCAAAAAGAACCTTGACAAATTACAGTACCCATTGTATACTGTAAAAAATTAGAGTGGCAAATTTTATGCCACTCCCAACTAATGTTTTTATCACAGTTGATTAATTTACAGAGATTTTTTCGCAGAGCCAGCTTCGCTCACAAACGGTAAAAAATGCGTGTCTGCACTATCCGTCCGGTTTCCGTTTTACTTTATGCACAACCTATCCGTCAATCTCAAAAACGCAAGCAGAAAATATAATAAAAACGCACCAATTTCAAAACGGAGTTGAATTTTTTTGCTGTAGCATAAAAACACAACCGCTGTACTTCATAATAATTAAGAACACTGCTTATCATCCAAAGATCCTATGTAATACCTCTACTACATCATCATTTTTAAGTCCATAGCTTTTCAAGGAATTGCTGTCAAATGGGTCTTGCCCCAACAAGTCAATAAAAGTATCAATATCTAATTTAACTTTTGCGGGTAATTCAGATACGCTTTCAAGCATTAGCTCAGCTGTTATTCGTAAAATGTCCTTTTTGTGCTTCTTTATATCGCTCGAATCAACAGCTTCGCCTTTCTCTTTCATTTGTTTCAAGTCAAGATATGCCTTTGCCTTGAACAGAATAAGATATTCAGGGCGAAGAACAGACAGGCCGTTTCTTACAACTTTTCCTTCCAGCAAAGCTTTATAATACTCATCATCAAGCAGAATTGCTGACAGACTTGAAACAGAATCATCTATGTGTATTGGTGTGATCCCTGTCATTTTACGAAGTTCAAAATTATTCCTACAAAACAGTTCTATCATTTTAGGATAGGTATCATCTTCAGGTTTATCAAATCTGTAAAACTGCGGCTTTTGTACACTTGTTGTCTTATTTCGGTATCTCCCGTTCTGAATAAATTTCCAGAATCTTTCTCCAAACTCAGGCGTAAGAGCCTCGACTATCAAAACCATATCCAGATCCCTTGTTGCTCTGAAAGTTGCGTCATTGCTTTCAAATATAATATCACAGGCTGCACCGCCTATAAGCACATATTGTTCTTCGTAGTCGGCAAAATAGTTTCTGAAAGTATCTAATCCTTTTACCACACATATTCCTCCAACATCTCGTTTATAGATTTCATTACTCTTTCGTCCTGCAATTCTTCATCGGTCAATGACAGGGATGCGCTTAGTGGGTCTTGTATCGGCTTATGGTTATAGTCAATGAAATAGCCCACTTCAAGAACTGCACAGCCAATAGCTTCTCCTTTTCGAACTTGCTTCAGCTTTTTTACCCCTGTGTCAGATAACTCTTTTTTTGTCACCGCATAGGTAGTGTAAGCATTATCAGAGAGCAATGAATACTCGCACAGAGCAGTGATTCCTGCCTTTTTGTCTAAATATATATCATTCGGAAACTCGTATCTTCTAATAACAGGGCTTCTAAGAATGTGCTGAAGCTGTTCCCACAGCTGCTTTATATCAGACGGAACGGTAACAGCTCTTGCTTTGCCCTTTGTATCAAGGATATTGACATTCAGATATTCTATTTCATCAAAGCACCTGCTCGCAGACGTTTTGGATACGCCCAGCTTTGTGGCAGCTTCTGATACTGTTACCTTGTTCCACCTTTCATAGATTGCCATAAGTATTAGCTTTTGCGTCAAGTACGAAATAATATCAACAGGTGCAATATCACGTTCACCTGAATTAGACAGCAGGCAGCCTATAAACGGCAAATAAACCTGCTTGCCTTTCAGTACAAATGGGATGCCGTCCTCGACAAGTTTTTCCTTGATATAAGGGGTGGTCGATTTAAGAAATATTGCACAGTTAAGTCCTGAAATATTCTGAACTTTAGCTCTGTCCTTTCGGAGCGCAATAAGACCAACATCGCCTTTTGGTTGAATTGCAAGCCAGTCTATTCCGTTGATTTCAACATCAAATAGATCGTATCTCCCTTTGAAAGCAAGCGGCAATCGGTCGTATAGGTCATTATTCTCTTTTATTTTAACGTTTTGTCTTAACGTTTTTTTTAGGTATTCTCTCATATGCTCACCTTTTAAATCTATAACGTAATTTAAGTTACAGATTTAAAATAACACATTCTTATCAAAATGTCAAGCTGTTTATAGTTTTTGCTTTTAATTTATTTTATGTACAGCCTGTCCGCAATTCTCAGCAGACACATACAGCATTCCAGTTCGTAGTTCAACGTTGTCTGCAACGGGTCGCCCTCACGGATTCGCATGGTGCGCCTTATTTCTTTAGGTATGACAACTCTGCCGAGATCGTCTATCCTGCGGACAATTCCTGTTGCTTTCATATTTATGACCTCCGTTGTTTTTTCAAAATTGCAGTAATATTATTTGCAGAGGTGGGGAATTTATGCAGGAAAAAAGCAAATAACGTGTTTTGTTGTCGTTGACAAGTTTTTGTGCGGAGATATAGCCTACACCATGTAATAGATCGCACGAAAAGGCCAGAAACTTGAAGCTCGGGACATATATTTATTGGAGAGAAGACATATAGTTATCAAAATACATTTAAAACGTCATAAGAACATTACGATTTTTACACGAATATTAAAATTATGATATAATCTTTGATCGCATAGTGCTAAAATATAGCTGTAAGCAAAACTTATATCAGAAAGGACGGTTAAAAATATGAGAAGATTTAATGGCTATATGCACGGCATCGATATCGGAGGCTGGCTGTCACAATGCGATTACAGTAAGGAACATCTTGATAATTTTATTACAGAGGAGGACATCAAGCGTATAAAGGGCTGGGGCTGCGACCACGTTAGAGTGCCTGTGGATTATAATATCTTTCAGGACGAAAACGGCTTTATAGAGAGCGGCTTCAACTATGTTCAGAAGTGTATCGATTGGTGCGGAAATAACGGTATCAATATGATACTTGACCTCCATAAGACAATGGGCTTTTTCTTTGACAAGGCTCAGGCTGAAAGTGGGTTCTTTGATAACGCTGATCTTCAGCAGAAATTCTATGACCTTTGGGAAGAGTTTGCAAAGCGTTTCAGCAAATATTCTGACAGGGTCTCTTTTGAACTTCTCAATGAGGTAACTGACCCTAAGTTCAGCAAAAAGTGGAATGCTATCGTTGAAAATGCCATAAAGCTTATTAGAAAATACAGTGCTGATATAAATATCATTGTGGGCAGCTATTGGAACAACTCTATTGATTCAATGAAAGATCTTGATAAGCCTTATGACGAGCATATAGTTTATACTTTCCATTGCTATGACCCATTTCTTTTCACTCATCAGGCTGCCTATTGGGTAGATGAGATGCCGAGAGATTTCAGGATCGATTATCCTGGCAGCGTCTCAAAATACAGAACTGAGATAAAGCGTCTTGGTCTTGAATATATGCAGACATACGAGGAGGTCAAGACAGAGAAATTTACGCCTGATTATTTTATGGGAAGATTTGCTGAGGCTGTAAGGGTCGCAGAGGAAAGAAATGTTCCTATGTATTGTGGCGAATACGGTGTTATAAATCTTGCATCTGCTGAAAATACTCTTAACTGGTACAAGGATATAAGCAATGCCTTTGAGAAATGTTCTATCGGAAGAGCGGCTTGGTCATACAAGGGCGTTGACTATGGTTTTATTGACGGACATCTTGACAGCGTTCTTGATGAACTGGTAAAGTATCTTTAATAGATCATTTCTTAATATAACTCCATTTTTGGACAAGCTCGGTCACGTTTGCCGAGCTTGTTTTTTATGCTTAGTTTCATAAATTGATGTTTGCTCATAAAATTCTATTTACGATAATTATTTGATATAAATAACTGAATATTGATATAATAATTTTAAAACAAAGCGTATAATATAAACATAATAATTCATAGTCACTTTCTTATAATAACTTCCGAATAAACAGACCTGCTTTAATATCAAGTGGGTCTGTTTTCATATATTTATAATCTTTCATAAATTCGATATTAAACACTTTTATGATATTTATGTTACGTTTTTGATATAAACAAAACGTTTACATAGTTATAATATATACAGAAACAACAAAATAAATTGCTTTTAGCGAAAAAATTTATTGAAAAATAGGAGGAAAAGGTTATGAAGATCAAAAAATTTGTAGCAGGTCTTTCAGCAGCGGTTCTCGCAGCAACAATGATGTCAGTTTCTGTTTCGGCAGCAAAGCTTGGCGATGTTGTTCACCCGTCAGAGGAGGACTCAAAAATGAATGACTCATATTACTCTATCGGAGCAATGGGCTTTTATATGGGTCAGGACTGGACCTGGAATCAGGGTGACTGGGTAGGCATTGATGATGCTGGCAAGATAACTGTTGAATATAAGATAAGCAAAGTTGTCACCGACAAGACAATGTCAGGCAAGGGAACTCTTGGAGATATGGGCGTTATGGTGGCTAATCTTCCTGATGGTGTTTATCCTGTGGACGTTAAGATATCTGACGCAAAGTTCGTTGCCGAGGACGGCACAACAACGGTTTTTGATTCGATTAATTCTATCACTTCATTGGACGAGGATCCAGAGGGTGGAATAAGAATACATATCAGACCAACTGAAGAGGTCGATGAGGAAACAGGCGAGGTAACAAAGGAATCTCGTCCTGAGGTCGCAGGCTGGGAGAAGGAAGGCGCTTTCAACGGCGGCACACTTTCAATGACGCTTGATTTCGGTGTTGCATCTGCCGAGGGCGGAGATTCAAAAACAGATGCTTCAAAGGCAGATTCAAAGTCTGATGCTTCAAGCTCAAAGGCTGATACGTCAAAGAAAGACGTTTCTTCATCTAAGGCGGATGCAGGCAAGACTTCTGCAGCAGCGGCTACATCTTCAAAAGCATCTGACAATACATCTAAGGCAGCAGAAACTGGTGCGGCTGTTGGCGGAGCACTTGCTGTTATCGCTCTTGCAGGCACAGCAGTGATCGTTGCAAAGAGAAGAAAGTAATATTTGGAGGTATGGCTATGAATAATGCAAAAAGAGTTTTGACATTTGCCCTTGCGGTTTGCTCGCTTTCAGCATTTGCATCTTGCGGAAGTTCAAGTGATTCATCAAGCAAGGTCGTTGACAAAAAGCTTAAGGAAGATCAGCAGCAGATAGTTCAAAGACTTGCTGATGATATGAAAGATGTAAGAGATCTCAAGAGCAACGAAATAAAGTGGTTTTCACATTGGGATATCAACCCTACTGAGGCAGAGGACAAGGAGATAGGCGCTGACCTTGCTTTGTTCAAGACAAAGTATAATGGTAAGATAAACTGGGTGCAGACCACTTGGGAAACTAAGTTTGACGATCTTGCGGCACTTGTAATGTCAAATGATTCACCTGATTTCATCGGTGCTGATGATATGGACGTTTTCCCTAAGGGTGCTATAAAGTCAATGATAGAGCCTATTGACGATTATATCGATCTTTCAAAGCCTCTTTGGACAGACATAAAGGGTGCGACAGATCAGTTTATGCTTGGCGATAAGCATTATGTGAGCGTTATCAGAACAGACCCTGCGTATGTTTTTGTATACAACAAGCAAACAATGGAAGATAACGGATATGACGATCCTGCTGAGCTTTTCAAAGAAGGCAAGTGGAACTGGGATACATTCACAGAAATGTGTCTTGATTTTACTGACGCTGAAAGCGATAAATACGCTCTCGACGGCTGGTATTATGAAAAGGCTTTGCAGCAGTCTTCAGGTGTGCCGCTCATCGGTATCACAGACGGCAAGCTTGTAAATAATATTTCTGACCCTATGATAGCAAAGGCTCAGAATATGATGTATGAGCTGCAGAAGAACAATGTTGTTTATCCAAAGCACGAGAATAACTGGAAACTCAGAGGCGATGCAGAGGGCAGCGGAATGGCAACAGGTCTGACGCTTTTCTATCCTATCGGACTTTGGGCACTTGAGAATGCTCCGTCAACAACTGTAAACTATGGCGATGTATCAAAGGGAGAGGTAATGTTCGTTCCTGTTCCTTGCTCGGCTGATAGCGATAAACAGTATATTCCTTCAAGAGTACACGGCTTTAGCATTGTAAAGAACGCTCAAAATCCTGAGGGCGTGGCAGCTTTCCTTGAATGCTGCCGTTATGCAGAGCTTGACGAGGCTGCACATCAGATAACCCTCGATCAGTACAAGGACGATTACGGCTGGACAGATGAGATGCTTGAAATGAGAGAAACTATCTATGATCTGTCTGCACAGAATCCTGTATTTGACTTTGAACAGGGCGTATCTGCCGACCTTAACTCTATTTGCGATACTGCAATAAGAGGAACAATGAATCCGCAGGAGTCAAAGAGCTGGTCACAGGTCGTTCAGGAAAATGAAAAGGCTATAGATTATCTTATCGACGAGGCTATGACTTCAATGAAAGAGGCTAAATAATATCTAATTATCAGAAAAAAGGGCGGCAGGGTGATTTGCCGTCCTTTTTCTATAAATATGAGGCTTTACTTGTGTCTGTAAATATGATATAATAAGCTAAAAAGCAGGGGGTGAAAGCTATGGAAATAAACAGAGAATTGTCTAAGCGGCAGTTTATGCAAAAGGAAAATGACTATCATCATTCACCATATGAAACGGAACTGGAATTTTATTCTGCGGTGCGAGCAGGCGACCTTGAAACAGTCAAACGTTTGTATACGCCGCTGGATACAAACGGAAAGGGCAGACTCAGCAAAGACGACCTTAGAAACGTCAAGTATCATCTTGTCATAACCATAGCTATGCTGTGCAGGTTTTGCATCGAGGGTGGACTTGACCCGGAAACTGCATATACCATAAGCGATATATACATTAATAAATGTGATGAGTGCCGCAATGAAGAAAGCGTTATGGCTGTACACAAAGAGGTCATCGTTTATTATACAAAGCAAATGAAAAAGGCGGCGTCACAGAACGTTTACTCGAAGCATATCCTTATGTGCTTTGACTGCATTTTCGATAATATTTACAAGGGCGTGACCGTCAATCAGATAGCTGATGAACTGAACATAACTCCTCAGTATCTTTCAAAGCTTTTCAGAGAGGAAGTTGGCGTAAAGATCTCTGATTTCATTATGTCAAAAAGGATACAAGCGGCTGAAAATATGCTGAGATATTCTGAATATAGTCCGCTTGATATAGCCAATTATCTTGCTTTCAGCTCGCACAGCCATTTTATTGCCTGCTTTAAGAAACAGACAGGACTTACGCCGAAACAGTATAGAGATCAGTTTTTCCGTGCAAACTGGAACAAGCATAGCACAAGCAGATCGAAAATATAAGTTGATATTAATATTATAATATTTGCATTACTTTTATGATATAAATATCACATCTGTTGAATTATAATACTTATAGAAGATAAAATTTTGATATTTATTCGGAGGTAATGAAAAATGAAAAAAGTTTTGGCTATGTCGATTCTCACAATGATAGTTATGTCTATGGGTGGCTGCGGTGCTTCATCTGACAGCAGTTCTTCGCAAGATGTCAGCAGCAAGGCGGAAACGGAAAGCAATTCCCCATACACGGTTGAGGCAGATTTCAGCAAGGGTGCGTCAAATGATTTTTCCATTTCAGCAGGCTGGTCAAATGGTGATCCGTTCAACTGTTCGTGGAGCGAAGATAACGTAACTTTCAATGACGGAAAAATGCAGCTTACCATTGACAGTATGGGCGATTCCGAAGCGTACAGAGGCGGCGAGTATCGTTCAAAGGAAAACTATGGCTATGGACTTTATGAGGTATCGATGAAAGCCATAAAGAATGACGGCGTTGTATCATCGTTCTTTACATACACAGGCCCGTCGGAGGATAATCCTTGGGACGAAATAGATGTTGAAGTCCTTGGCAAGGACACAACAAAGGTGCAGTTCAATTACTACACCAATGGTGTTGGCAAGCACGAATACATGTATGATCTTGGTTTTGACGCTTCTGAGGATTTCCACACTTACGCATTTGAGTGGAAAGAGGACGGCATAACTTGGTATGTTGACGGAAAAGAAGCATACAAGGCTACTGAAAATCTGCCTGTTACGCCAGGTAAAATAATGATGAATGCGTGGAACGGCATTGGCGTTGACAGCTGGCTGAAAGCCTTTGACGGCACAGTTCCGCTTACAGCGGAATATGAGTGGGCAAGGTTTACGGCAGAAAAGTAAAGTGATCCGCATATTATGCTTGCGTTTATGTCTTGATTTTTTTAGTTAATGATATTGATATTTGAACCGACCCCATTTGCTAGGTCAAAAAGTCTAGCGAATGGGGTCGGTTTATTTTACAAAGCATTTTTTATATTTCTTTCCGCTGCTGCAAGGACGGTAAATCATTTTTTCGCTTATGTCGGTGATGAACCTTATGTGTATAGAATAGTTTTGCCCCAAACGGCAAAACTATTTAACATAAGCCTTGATTTAAGTAACATTGTATGGTATAACCCGACTTTGCCACCCAAAAAGCCGTCAAACCCTTATAAAACCAGAGTTTGACGGCTAAAATCATATAATTATTCTGTATACATATTTTAGAATATTTTTACAGCTTTTTTGATAGCCTTTAATTCTTAAATGGAATATAATTTGTATTCAAGTTCAACTTCAAAAGCAGAAAGAAATTTTTTTAGTTCATCAACATCTGAATGAATCATTCGATAATAATCACCTGAAAACATATCAGCTTTCCAATCGTATAGAATATTTGTAAGCTTGTTACCGCTCATGCCGTAGAACCAGTATGTATCCTTGTCAGCGTTTGCAGGGATACTTTTTTGTGTTTTAAGCTGTAATACTCTTAGCATTGTAAGTGAAATGAAGCATACTATCAGGTGAGCTTTGATATGTTCACTGGTTCGTACATAGATCGGTCTTGCTTCAAGTGTGCTTTTCATTTCCCTGAACTGATCCTCTATCCTGGTGAGTCCATGATATTTTTCTATGATCTCTTTTGCACTCGTATCCAGTTCTGAAGAAACAATTTGATAATATCCCATTAGTTCCTTGAATTCATTAAGCTTTTCATCATCAATCATGGAAAGAAGTTCTTGCGAATCAACGATCTCTCCGGTATTTTTGTTCAACATTTCTTTTCTGATATATTTTCTTATGGATCTGCTCTGAGCTGCGGTGACCCTGAATCCGTTTGGATTTGATCTGAGCTTGTCGATAAATTCAATGAAGTTTCTGTTCTCTCTTCTTTCCCGTTCATAGAATTTTCTGTTCCAGTAAACAACTACTTTCTGCTTGATCTTTTTCTTTTTCCCATCTTCATCAGTGACAGTGACCTCTGCAATTTTTGACTTATACTTAAAATCAGGACTTTCTTCTGTGTAACCATCCTGCTCAACGATCCACTGACGGTCTGATCCTGTGCTTTTTTTGATACTCTTTGATACAATATATCCGTTACCGTTATTGATGACATGGCATATATTCGTTCCGCTGTACACGCCTCTGCCGGATACAAGAATAAATCTGTTAAGATCAAGATCGTTTACAGTATTTTTCATAGCTGTTCTCAGCGTCAGATGATCAAGTGTGTTTCCGGGAAACATTTCTATTGATATCGGGATACCGTTATCATCAAGAAAAAGACCCATTTGAACAATAGGCTGCTTTCTGTTTTCCTTGCTGACGCCCATTTTTCTCAGTCCTTTTTCTATGCTATTCCCATCTTCATCGGTGATATCATCATCAGGTAAGTCTCTTTCAAAGAAGAAATTGGTCACATCATAATATACATTTGATACATTTCTTCCGATATTCTTTGAAATATTGCTGTTTATACGTTTAAATATTTTGCTTCTGTTTTGAAATATTACATCAAGAACATCATAGACATTATCATCGTTTTTGCTTTTCACAAGAGGTGTAACATATGAGTTGTTACGTCCCATAGCAGCGATCTTGGAATCAGGCTTTAAAAGACGTTCATATGTGAGCAGTCTGACTATTCCTTGAAGATCATACTGTATTTTTGAAGAGTGTTTGATGCTCGCAAACAATTCATCAAGACCTAGTGCAGAAAAGCATGGATCCAAAATGCATGGTGCAAGGTGTTTTGGTTCTCCTATGCATGAAATATCACCTTTTGTTAGCTGTATGTTATATATTTCAGGTCTGACAGAAGTTTCAACATAATCATTCAGCGCAGGGATCAATGGGTTTCCGTCTTTAAATGATTGTTTAAGTCTTTTCAGGTAATCAGGCTTTCCATCATTAAATCTGGACAAAGGGTCTAAATTAAGTATTATTTTTTTGACGCAACTCTCTTGCCTTTGCTGTTTGTTATTCTTCGGCTTTCTGCTAGTCTTAAATATTCCGTTCCGTTATTTTTGAAAACGTCTATGAACATACCTTTTTCTCCTTGTAATATGAATATATGAATACACAATAATTACATCACAATTCAACAAAAAAGTCAAGCATAATGCGTAAATTCTTTGCTTGACTTCAAATTTATTTTTTTTGCAAGTGGCAAAGTCAGGATTATACACCATTTCCTTGCAGATTTCAACTGACAAATCGTTTTTTTTGTCAGTAAATGTGAAGTGGATTTATCACAGTTTTTGCACCCATAATATGAACAGGCGCTCTGAGGTTTACACCATGGTTATATATTTTTTTATCGGAACAATATCAAGGCTGTCGTAATAATACACGCATATAAAAGGTTTCCCATAACATTTCAGCAACACTCTATCATCCAAAAAATCCTATGTAACACATCTATCACATCATCATTTCTTAACCCATAGCTTTTCAATGAATTTCTGTCAAATGGTTCTTGCTCTAACGAACTTTGATTGTTCTCCAACTCTGAGTTTCTTTGAATATATCCTGAGTCAATAACAATGTTGTTGCTATCTACCAACTTATATCCAATGCCAACGCTATTAGCTTTATTTTCTTCGCCTTTACTATCCAATTTAACTGTAAATCGATTTTGAAAATTATATCCATTTCATCCCATCTTTATCGGTCAAGGGTAGAATTGCATTCAGGTGTTATATACGATGTAAATTACTGAAAAATCTAATTGTTTTATCAATACAAGTGCAACATTTATACTTTGTTTACAAAATGTAATCGTTATCCTAAGCGGCCAGCTTAACAATTTGTTGAAAAAAGTGGTATAATTAAAAAAGTATAAAATAATAAAAGGTAATATTTTTAGCGGGACATATATTTGTCCGATAGGTATGTTATAATACAGATAATAATATTTCACTGGATAATTTATTTCTTTATGAATTATGAAGATTTCAAAATATTGTACAATACAGAGAAAAATGAAAGAATATTTACATAATTATGATTAGTAGTAAGAAAAAAGGACTATTTGCATATAAATATAATATAGTGCAAACTATTGACTTATTTGTGTAAATGTCGTAAAATTATAATAGTAATTCTAATAATATTAGTGATTATGTACCATGTAGGAGCTTCTTATGGATAAAAATGAAATAGAAAAAATCATAACGCAGCTGAGAAATAACAGTACAGTAAAAAAATCTAAACAGATCTTAGCTGATATACAAAATATTGATTCAAGACTTAACGAAGATGTATTTAAATTAGCTGTAGTCGGTGAATTTAGCTCGGGTAAATCAACATTTATAAATGCTATAATAGGTATGGACCTGCTTTCTCACTCAACAGAAGAAACCACAGCAACATTAACTTATATTACTAATGTTAATGCAAAAGATGATAGAATCAACACATGTAAAGTAAACTATAGATCTGGGAAATCAATAATTCTGAAAGATCTATCATGCCTTTCTGATTACACAACTGCACAAAGTGAAAATAATGTGGCTGCAGAAATATCAAGTGTCGAAATTTACGTTAATTTTATAAATTCTGACTATCCGATCATGATAATTGATACACCAGGGTTAAACGGTGTTGCAGATGATCATCGTGAAATAACTCTGGAAGAAATAAAAAAGGTTCATGCTTGTATTTATGTTCTGCCATTAAAAGGCATTTCAAAGACGGATATTGATTTTATATATATTATCCAACAATATCAAAATAAAATTATATTTTTACAGAACTTTAAAGATGCTCTCAATGCCTATGAAGGGGAAACTCCAGAGGGAAAAATAGAGCAGATAGAAGATATACTGAAAAAAGAATTATATGATAATGGCATAAAACTTGATATTGAAAAGCCTATTTGCCTGTCTGCTTTAATGGCTCTTGTCTCAAAAGACAAACGTATAGAACGCTTATATAGTGACAGCCCGTTGTTAAGCGATGAGGAACGAAAGCTTTTGTATGATAATTCAGGCTTTATTGATTTTGAGTATACGCTGATCAAAATGATCGAGAGTGGCGAATATAAGAAAACCATAATTTCTTCTTCGCTGAGAGCATTAGAGCAAATAGTTTCTGAATTAATAAAAGAATTAACAGATGAAACCGCAGAAATGAAAGTTCTGATGCAGACCGATTCTAAAAATAAACAGAACTATATTCTACAAAATAGAATCGACAACTATAAAGAAAAAATGTCAAGTGAAAAGAAACGATTGGAGAATTTTGTTTTAGCTCGAAAAAGTGATGAGTTTTCTTTGTGCAAAGCTTTTGTTAAAGATTCTATCGATGATATAATTGATAGAATCTATGCAGATGTTGATGACGCATTAAACCAATATGAAGATATTAAATCTTTTTCCAGCAGACATTCAAAAATGGAAATAGGCGAATATTATGCTGACAAATGCAATAAAGAAATTAAGAATTTAAAGAATAACCTTGATTCAACAATTCGTGAAGTATTACAGCGAATATACACATTGTCGATATTACAGGCGAAAAAGTATACTTCAAAAAAGGTTAAAAGCAATCAAAAACAGATAGAAATTTCTTTTTCGGATCCTAATATAGGTAAAATTGATCTTGATTTTAATAGTGAAAAGCAAAAGATCCAAAAGAAACAAAACGAACTATCGTATAATAGGATTGAATTAAAAAATATAAAGAATAATAAAGACGATAATGAAAATAAATTAAAGGATCTGGAGAAAATAAAAAATCGTGAAGATGAAAGGCATGGTCTAGAAGCGAGAAATATCGAAAACTCTATAAATGCTTTAGGCAGTCGTCCATTACGCCGTGTTTGGTATACTTCTGAAACACGAACTAAAACGGTTTATCGGGGAGGTATAGGTTTTTTAGATTGGCTCTGTGGTCCTAAAACGGAAACGGAGACTTATTCAAAAGAGCATAACAATGATGATGAAATCAGAAATTGGGATCGTGAAAATGCAAATTTGATTGATCTAAAGATGAATGAAAATGAAAAACATAAAAATTTACAACGTGAAAATACAAGAAAGATCGAAAGTTTAAAACGAATCAAAGCGGTCAATGCAGCACAGACTGAGAAAATTGAAAAAGAAATACATAGACTGAGCAAGGAAATCCAAGAGGATAAAAATGGCCTGGCGTTTCTGGAAAATAACGCAAAGAGGGAATTGCTTAATAACGCTAAAAAAGAACTTAAAGAACTTATTGAAAAGAAGTGTAGCGATAGTTGTGATTTGTTAATTGACTATTTAAGCAAGATGTTTGAAAACAATATACCAAAAATTATTGATTTAACATTAGATTTTTATGATAAAGTTATTGCATCAAAAATTGAAATGCTCAATGAATTTATAGAAGGTAATGAAAAAGAATTGTTTACAAAATATAATTCTAACGATAAAGATCTAAAGGAACTCAATTTAATTCTACAGAAAATAACTAAATAATGAAAGGAAGTTTTAATATGAAGAAATCTTATAGACAGCAGTATGTTGAGAATAAGCAAAAAATAACTGATTGTCTTGATGAGGCTATTGCATTTATGGATGAATTAGGATATTCAGACAGAAAAAATGCTTTGCAAAAGCAAAAGGAAGACCTTGAAACGGGTGAATTTACGATCGTTGTAGTTGGTGAATTCAGTGCTGGAAAATCGACTTTTTTAAATGCTTTAATGGGGAAAAAGCTTCTTCCTTCGTTTACAAGCGAAACAACTGCAACGATAAATTTTTTAAGACACAAGGATTGTGCGAAAAATGGTGAGGAGGGCTGTGTGTATTTCTCTGATGGGTCAAGCAAGTCGATTCCAGTTGCCGATGAAGAAACGATATCAAAATATGTAAGCACACGAGGCGAAAACGTTGCAGAAACAGTGCATCATCTTGATCTATATAAGGAATCAAAGTTCTTGGAGAATAATGTTACGCTTGTTGACAGCCCAGGTTTAAATGGTGTTGCAAGCGGTCATGCAGAGATGACCAAGGATCAGATCAGAAAATCAAGTGCAAGTATCTTTATGTTCAGCGCCAGACAGCCAGGTTCAAAAACCGATTTTGAAGTTCTTGCTGAACTAAGTAAGAGCGTGAGCAGTATCATATGTGTTCTCAATCAGATAGATGCCATTAAGACAAATGAAGGCGAAACTGTAGAGTCTGTTATTCAAAAACTAAAAAGCAACTATAAAGAGGTCATGGGGGATAGCGTTACTTCTATTCCTGAAATTTATCCTGTTTCAGCAAGACAGGCACTTTTGGGACGAGATGATTCGATGACTTACAATGATGATTTAGGAAATGAAAAAACACTTACATCAGAACAGCGTTCAGAAATAATAAAAAAATCAAGAATAGAAGAATTTGAAGACAGATTGTTTAAATATCTGACTCAAGGCGAGAAAGCTAAAGCATCATTGGAATCACCTATAAAACAACTTGAAAATATCATTTGTGAAGTATCAGATGAACTGAATGAAGAAAAGCAGATCTTAGAAGGAAAATTTGATAAAGGTGACCTTGAACACCAAATAGAAGAACTCGAGGATAAGAAGGAAAAGCTTGAGGGAGAAATCCATTCAAAGAAAGTTGAAATTACGGGTTTGCTGGATGAAAATAAAAAGGAGATCATTGATAAGATAAAATCTGATGCTGAACGATTAAAAACTCGACTTATTCACAGAATGGATACATGGGAAGATGTTGAGGATATCGATCCGGAGAATATAAGAAAGCGACTTGAAGTCGGTGTGAAAACCATTGCAGATGACGCTGAAAATGAATTCAGAGATTCAAATACTACTATTATCAGAACGTATACTGATGACGTAATCAACGAAACATTTGGCGAAGGTTTTACTTTTAAAATTTCAGGAGATCTGCAGACTATAGAGCCTAAAAGCCTTGGTTATGAACAACATAGGTTAGCAGTAGAAGAACTAGAGAAAGAATTAAAGGAATTAAAAACTCAAAATGAGAGCATTAGTGAGGATTTTTTTGCTAAAATGGAGGCGGAAGAAAAGCGAAATAATCTTGAAAAGGAAATCAGTGCAAAGAAAAATGAACGTGATCTTTATGAACAAAGCACGCTTGCTACGATACCGTCAGTAAGAACTTATACAGTACAAGAAGAAAGAGAACACATAATAAAGAAAAGAAAAATATTTGCTGATAAGGTTGAATATGTAATGGTTGATGTAGTCAAAACTGATGATTCAGAAAGAAGAGAGTACATTGAACGCAGAGATGGGATACTCAAGAAAAGAGAGGAAGATATCGCAAATCTCGAAGAAGAACTCAGGAGCATACCTGTCGGAAATACGCGGGCTATAGCCAATAAACAGAAGGAAATCGAAGCCTCGATCGAAGCCAAGAATGCTCAAAAAGACGAATTAAAAAAGGAATTTCGTGCAAAAGCAGAGAAGGAAATAAAAACTACGATAAAAAATAACAAGCGAATGGTTGAAGATTTTATTGATGAAAATATAGAAAGGGTCAAAAGCGGATTCAGTAAACAATATGTTGCAATGGAATCTGCCCTCATAGATACTATAAGTGAAAAAATCGCTTCTTCTGTTATTCAGAGAATTGAAGCAACCGAGTCGAAAATTAAGAAGTTTAAGGACGAAATAGATCAGGCTGAAACAGCTAAGAATGCTCAACTTGAGAAAATTAGTTCTGATCTCACTAGAACTCAAGGCTTGATCGATAAGGCGGCAGATCTCCATATGCTTATCGATGCTATCCCTGAGAATTCTATTGAGAGTATTGAATTGGAGGACTAGAAATGGTACAAAAAATAGAAACAGTAAAAGAGATCGCTGGTTTTCTAAATAATGATACATATACTGATGTGCTTGATAATATGTTGGAATCATTGAATAGCAATGAGTGTATTGTCAGTATAATGGGGCAATTTTCGGCAGGCAAATCAAGATTGATAAATAACCTCTTAGGAAAAACGATCCTGCCTGTTCATATAACAGAAACAACAGCATTTGTTACTCTTATAAAATATGGTGAGGAAGACTATGCTGAGGTCACTTACGTTGATGGTAAAGAAGAAAAAATTTCAATTGAAGATTCTTTGGCATTGTGGCAATCAGGAGATAGTGACAAAGTGTCAAACATAGAAGGTATTACGATCTATATGAAAAATGATATGCTTGAAAATGGTTTGATATTTGCTGATACCCCTGGAATAAATACGATCATTAACAAGCATATTGAACTTACAACAAAAATTCTTGACCGTTCTGATATCGTTTTTTATGTTAACGGGAAATCGGTAACTAATGAAGATATCAAGTTTATTGAAAAAATAAGAGCAGCTGGTATTGAAACAATGTTTATCAGAACTCACATGGATGCAGTAAATGCCGATGAAGAAAGTTTAGATGAGGTGATCAGTAAAGAAAAAGAGATCCTTTCTGAACTAACAGAACATGAGCTGTTTTTTGTATCTAACGAAAAGGAAAGTCCTTTTTATGAAAATATCGACAATGTTCGCAATTATCTTTACAAGACATTAACTGCTGATGTCAAAGCTGTGTTAGAAAAATCATGCAATCTCAAACTCAGCAATATTTGTAGTATGCTCCTGGAAGAGTTATCACATCAGCAAAAATGCTTTGAACAGTTGGCGGAAGGAAAATTAACAGAATATAATTCTGAAAAAGAAAAAATCAATATTGCATTAGAAAACCTTAATAAGCAGATCGATAAGAGAACAGAACGTTCAAAAGATAATTGTGCCGCTGCAGAAAAAGACGCTCAGGAATATGCAATGTCAATTGTAGAAAAGGCAAAGAGCAAATTTGAAAAGCAGTTGGATAAGATAGATATTGGTTCAGATGTTGCGGTATATGAGGATACCATCAAAGAAATGGTATCTGAGGATTATCAAAAAATACAAAACACTTATAGGGATATTCTTGAGAGAATAATAGGCGAGACAAGAAACGAAATAACAGAAATACTTAGTTCCGATTTACCAGATTATGATCTTGGCTCGTTTGTACCGTCAGCTATTTCAGAAACACAAGAGCAATTGAGAATGTTGGAGCTTGCTGAAAAAGAATCAGGTGCTGTTAAGGAAGAAATAGTACAGCATGACCATAATATCGAAAGTTTGCAAAACGAAAATACTGAAATAGACAGAGAGCGTGCTCTTGATTCTGCAAGAAGTATGTCAATTAAAAAAGAGCTTGAAAATTTCCCAGCATATGAGGCACAGCATATAATCGTTCAGGAAGCTTCAAATACTGGCTCGCTCTGGGGGGCAAGAATAGGAAATATACTTGACTGGGCAACTATTCTTATTCCAGGAAAGGCATATGTAACTGTTGCTGCAAAAGGAGCTTCAGGTGCAGCAAAAATATTGGCGAAGTGTGGTGCAAAAACTGTAAAGGCAGTCAATACACTTAACAAAGTTTCAAAAACAATGGCCAAAGGTAAGAAAGCAGCTAATATTGCTCAAAATGTCGATCATGTATTGGACTTTACAAAAGGTGTAAAAAATGTTTTTAGGGAACAAGATGACTCTTCACCTGTAAAAATTCTCGATTATCTTACATTTGAGCATTATTTTAAGAAAATAGGAAGCAGGTTTGATAAGAAAGAAATTTATCAGACAGATAGGGAGTATGAGAAAAAATATAATGAGGAAAAGGCTGCAATCGAAAAAAGGATGAATGAAAGTGTTCAGGCTGAACTTGATAAAAGAAGTGCTATAAATAAAAATCTTACTGAAATTAGACGTCAGGAGATGCAGAAAAATATGCTTAAAGCTAAGCAGGTTGAAATAGAAAGCGAACTAAAAAAGCTCAAAAGGAAAATAGAAAAAGAAAAGAAGAAGAGTATTCACTTACAAATGTGCAATTATTATGCCAATATGGGTGCAAATATGCTAAGTGATCTGTATGGTGAGATAAGGGACAAGGTGCATGAGAATTTACCAAGTTTAGTTGAAAAGTACATAGCGGCTGATAATATAATAATAATGCAAAGGGTTGCTGAACAAAAGCAGAAACTTACATCTTTGGAAGATGCGTTTAACGATATTTCGTCTGAACAAATTCAATTAAGATCTCAAACCTACCAGACTTATGCAGCTTGGTTAAGAGAGAATATTATAGATTAAGGTAAATTTACAATGTATAGGGTATTAGTACAAGGTGGTGCAGCAGACGAATTTTTTTGTCTGCTGTTATCCGCTGAAAATCGAACATACTTTAGAAAGCTATATCGAGAAAGCGAAATAGTAAGAGCATGTGGTTGTAGTGTATTAAGTGAAGGTAACAGAATAACTCAAAACAAAAAAGTATTGAATATTATTTCAAATCGATTACCAGTTGGTGTTAAAATAGAATACAATAAAAGTGAAGCTGAACCTCGGAACTTTGATAAATTACTTCTGTGGGAGACTTTTCCTGCGGAAGATAATGAACAACTGGAAAAAAGAGTTTTTCAGGCTGAGAAAATTATGAAAAAGAATTCTTTTCTTCAAGTTGACATTATTTTGTATATTGGAAACATCAAAACGGCATCCACGGATTTAAAAAGTAATATAGAACCTTTGAAAAAATCCAAGAATAATTGTGAGAATAAATATAAGCAGTGTAATGTTTACGCATTTACAAGCGAGGAAGACTTCATTCAAAACATAATATATCTTATTGTTCCAAGAACGATTTATGAAAAAAAGAAAATAACCGACCAAATAAACTCTTTACTAAATCAGAAAGAAGATGATTTGCAGAATATTTACTATCTTTATGATTTTGAAATGGAATTTCTTAGCGGTCAAAATGGTGTATTATCATCAGAACAATTGTATTCGATATCTAGTTGGAAAAATATAGCTTTTAGACAGGATCTTATGGAGGCATATTTTGAGTCTTTTGTAGAATCAAATGCTTATAGTTCTATAATAAATGAAATAGTAATGTATTATAGGAATTTTATTAAAGATATTTGCATATGGGATGTGGAAAAAGATTGTTTTAATTTAGAGAAAAAGATAAAAGGTGGATTGCTTAGTGAAAAAAAGCTCTATAGCAAAAATTCTATTTCAGCACCAAAGACGGAGATAGAATATAAGGCTCAAATATATACTAATGAAATTCTCAAATTTAACAAGGCGGTTTCTGATTTTTTTGCTGAAAATGCAAAAAAGATCCTATGCTCACATATTTCAGAGAAAATCAAAACATATAGAGGATTATTAAAATGATGACAAATAAAAAACTTTACGCTGCAATAGTGGAAAATGCTGAACGTATTAATAATGACCAAGTGAATCAGATAAATGAGGAGCTTACACAATCAAATGACTTTTTGCTTAGAGCGTTTGCGGAAAGTTATAATAACGCTTTAGAAAGCTTCACTGCTCAAACGATAGAATTACAGAAACAACAGAATGAGGCTATGATTTCTTCTTATAGATCAGTTCTTGAAGATTTAAAAAATGAGCAGTTAAATAATTCAAAACATATAGAGCAACTTGTAATTGAAGTAAAAAACATTTGCATTGAACAAAATAGATCAATCAATATTACTCTTGAAAGTCTGTCTGAAAGCATAAAAACAAGCGTTTCAGAAATGAAAAATATGATAGAACAAGAAACAAATAACCATGCCATTTTAACAAAAGAAATACATGACTATTTGACCAATATCAATCAAGAGGTCACAAAGCAAAGTGAGATAATTAATTCTTCATCTGAATTCAGTAAAAAAACATGCGAGTTTATTGCACGAAAAGTAAATGATCTTTCTGCTGAATCTGTATCGAAAATTGATAAAATCAGAGAGATCCTTTCAGAATTCTCTGATAGGCAGGATAATACAAATGTAAAATATAGTAAAGAAATGAAACGTTCAATAGAGGATGGATTTGAAGCTTCAACTGAAAAAATATCAACAGATATAAAACCGATACTTGAGGAACATTATAAGGAAATTAGCGAAACAGATAAAAAAATTGAAAAGATATCATCAAATTATGAAAATCAGTTTAATTTAATTGTAGATAGTTTGCAAAAGGCTCAGAATCTCTCTTCAAAAGATGTCCAAATACTTGAAAAGTTAGTCGAGGCAGGAAAAAATGAATTATGATTTAGGAATCAGCAATGTGATAGGAAATCTTATTCAACACGAGAAAGATAGACTTAATGAAATTGAATTGAAGCTAAAAATAATTAATGCCTATAACAATGATATAAAGAAGAATTTAGAATTAATATCTTTGTTAATGACTATTGCAGATAGATGTTTGATCATAGGGCAAGTTTCACGAGCATTAAAATATACAGCCATGCTAAAAAACAGAGTTGATATATTCATTGCAGAAGTGAACAATTATAATGATTCTTTGAGCAAACGATTTTTGAAATGATTAAATATAATTTGGTGTTACAAAATCAGGAGATAAATATATGATAAAATATTCAAGCAAATGTTTAAAATGTCCTTATTATCTTGGGATAATAAAATGTGTTGTTTCTCCTTGCCCAAGCTGCAAAGGTAAACAACTCATATTTGCGAAGCCAGCAACTGAATCACGAAAAGTTAATGGCCTATTAAGCAAGATTGGTGATAAAATAAAACATAAAAAGAAATGATTTCATATTGACTAGACTCTGAAAAAAAGTTTGTAAAAATCAATCAACTGTAGCGAAATATAAATAGTATTCGCCGCCCAATAATCCTTCCCCAAAAGCCAAATATCCCCGAGTTTTGGACTCGGGGATATCTTTGGTTTTAGGGGAATGGGGGATTATTGGGCGGGTACGTTTTATTTTCTTTATCTTTTAATAGCAATGTTGAATTTTGATATTCTATTATTTTTGTGATTTCCTTAATTATACTCATAGATGATACCTACTTATATTTTTAGTATTCTTTTAATAAGCGGAACAGCCACAGTTTGGATGCCATGTGTAATATGTGGATTGTTTTAATCTTATAAATGATACTTGTATAATATTGAATATTAGCGTAGCAGTCTCCTAAACTGCTACGCTATAAAATTCTACTTTTTGAACCACATCACAAGACCCTGCCTTTTTATATTCTGTCTGTTGTTTCAACTATTCTTTTCAGACTTTCATATGGCAGATATTTTAAATGAGCTAGGTTATTTCTACATTCTTTAAAAAAATTAAGATCGTTGTAATCTCCACTGTTCATGTATAGATCATTGTTATTGCATAACCATTTTAACGTCGCAAGTTCTATATCATATTCGGATCTTATCTCTTCACCTTTCAAATTTGTTACGCTGCTATCCAAATGGATATTATATTTGTATTTTTCTATCAGATAAAGCCTGAATCGTTCAATCAGTGGAAAGAATACTTTAAGCTGTGCTTCCCAGATCTTCCTGTCTAGATCGTCTGTGAACGTAAAAGATTCCATATTGCTCCTTATAGAATTAGAAATAATTTTGTTGATCAATGAATTTGTGTCTTTGATAAGCATATCACTGCTTGTTATCAGTTCAGCGGCGAACTCAGGATCATTATTGGAACAAAGCGTTGCTAGCTCGGTCGCATAATTTCTGAAAATATTGTGTATTTTGTTGGAGGATATTGTCATCATGCACAGAATCGTGATGTCATAGTTATGCAAATAATCGCCTCTTTTAAATAGTCTTATCCCGCTGTATTTACTTTTCAAATTTGTTTTAGTTTCTATGATAAATCTGCATTTCTCTATTTTAGATTTATGCAGTTTGTTATAGTTTTCAATGAAAGTTACCCAATCATGTGTTTGTTCATCACTCAGGTCAACGAGATAGATAAAACTGTGGAGTAGACTTGTTTCATCTTCTTTATCGGTCAAAAATTTTTCATAGCCGATTGATGTTCTATATTTAGAGCGAAGCTCTTTTTTTACAAACGATTCCATTAAGTATTCTCCGGGAGTGCGATCTCCAATCGATCTTCCCGATATTTCATGCGTCTTGTCAACGCCAGAAAAGATTTTTGCCTTGATTATATCACGAAGCGTATCTTTCCATTCGCAATTTTCAGATATGGAATATATGACGCTGCTTCCGCCTTTAAGGACGGCAGCAATGTCATCTATAAATCTTACAGAGTTTGGGACAACAGTCCACCAGCGTTCGTTTGTGTTCATGGTTTATCACTCCCCAAGATACTGTATCAGTTTATCATCGATCTCGCTTTTATCCTTGCCGAGCATCTGAATAAAGTTGTGACGGGCAAACAGGTAGCGATTTTCATTGTTCTTTCTGAGAATATTGAGTTCGCAAAGCTCGTCCATAAGGGCTGCAAGCTTATCAACGCCTTGTGATACTATCTTTTTGATCTCAAAATCTTCGGCAACTTCCATGATCTCACTGACAGTGAAGCCATTAGAAGAATCAATATTGTAGCTGCAATAGGCAACCAGAGTTGCAATGATATCATAGTAATTATCAGTATCAAGCTTTAGGGTGATATCGAATTTACGTTTAATATCTTTGTTGAAATTCTCGTCTGAAAGTATTTTCTTTATCTGTGTTTCAGTGAGTTCATATGGCGGTGTCTTGTCAACTGTATAGTCTGCATAATCTTTTTCCTGCATTGACTTTATAAGAGAAGCGCAGTATTGATGTATAAGGCCAGGAAAATAATTGGTTGATGCAAGTATCAATGAGATGAGATACTCCTGATCTTTTGGAAAACGCACGCCCAGATAATGCAGAGGTGTTTCAAGAAGTTCTCGTGCTTCCTGATTGTTAAATGGTCTTATGGTCTTAACTGTAATATGTGGAAGCGTGGAATTATCATCATTGGCAAGTTCTCTTTCAAACTTAACAAGATTTCTTAATCCTGCAAAAACAAACTTAAAGCTTTCATTTTCTTCTGCCTGAAGTGATTCCAAGGCTCTGATCGGGTTATAGTCTATATTCTTACTGCTTTCAAACAAACTGTCTGCTTCATCTATCAAAAGAAGAAAATATGGTATTTTTTTCTTTTTCTTGTCGTTCAGGCGAAGCTCGATGAATCTTGCAAGTTCATCCCAATTGTTTGTCTTGTTAACATCTTCAAGAATATTCTCGTCAATAAGCTTTTGGGAAACCTTGAGTGCAGCCTCTCTATGGTCAAGATTTTTGATCTCAACATATACGGCTCTGTTTCCTATATCGTCTTCGTTGATATCTGTTTTTGCCATTCTCAACAATGCGGACTTACCAAGCTGTCTTCCGCCGCAGATAACGTTTGCACCCTTAGGGCTTTCAATATCTCTGAGCAGTTTTGCTCTTCCCATAAACATTTCGCTTGGTATGGCTTTTGATGCGTCTTCCATATATGGCTGGAAAGAAGCAAACGGAGCTGTTATCTGCATCAGTATTCGGTTGATAGAACTCTTGCTCTCCTCGTTTTTATCAGCAAGATAATACATAACGACTCTGTCTATCACTATGAATATCTTATCATCTGGCATATTTGCTTTGATCTTTCGTGCAAGCTCTCTTCTGTCATGCAGTTCAAGCGCCCAGTTTACTATCATTATTGTATTTTTAGTTGTTCCTATCTCATTGATAGCGTCCAAAATATTATTATAATCGGTCTTGCCGAAAAGACACATGACCCTGAAGCCTTTTTCGACAGCATAAGAACCGAATGGATATATAGGGTGCAGGTAATTATCTCTTTTTCCGTTAAGTGGTTTCTTGATAGACACATTGTAACAAGCCTTCTTGCCCTGATAAGGTTCAACAGAGTCTACATTGAAACCTATCGCATCGAGGAAGCTTTGTACCTTTTGGATATTATCTGCAGTAGGGAAGTTGTTTATCAGACTTGAAGCGAAATTACTATGCTTGTTGCCATAGCCACTACTGAATCTGTTAAGGCTAGTGATAAGGGAAGCATTACTGGTTTTGCTGTTATATACGATCTTGAATATCCTTTCGTATTCCCTGATAAAGTCTTCAAGGTAGTCTTTTGAATCCAATGCGGTTTTGTTAGTAAAGTCCTTTTGCTGGATCCTATTAATGATATCTTCTACTACAGTATAATTTTGAATATCCATCATGGACTCAGCAGATTTTATCAATTCCTGTGCCTCTGGTGTATCAGCATATTCTTTTTTTGCATTTTCAAGATGAGTGCTTAATGTTGTCTTTCTTGCGCTTGCATTTTCGTCAACAGTATGCTTGCAATAGTCAAGCATTCTATTAAAAAAGCCGAAGTTATGTGTATTCATGGCTTTTTCATACTGCTTATCAACAAGCAAAAGCAGGCGTTCTTTGCGGTCTGTGTCTATTTTTCCGTAGCTCTGGTCAAGCTCAAGGGTGCCGATAAAATTGCTCTTTATCAAGTGCATCTGCTTTAAAGCGTCAAGTGCATTTGCCTCGATATCATTTTTATCGTCGTCCCACTCAGTGTTTTTTGCCAACCTAAGATATTCTTTGATCAATTTTGCGCAGCCATAATCATCACTTAGGTGAAGATCACTGTCGGGAGTTCTGTTAAAGATCTCGTCTATCCTTTCATTGATATCTCTTGCAGGCATATCTGCATGACGGAGTATTCTGCTGATAGGAGAAAAGGCATTTATAGCAGATAATTCGTTTTCGATCACAGGAATAAAATTATCATCAAGCATGACCTCTGCATAATACAGAAAGTCCGAATAATAGTATTTATTGGAGTTATCAATAAATATGCCATTTAATTTTGATTGGAATTCCAATAACACTGTTTTTATGCAGGCGTTGCCGGCAATAGTATATCTATCTCTGTCACCAGATACGGCGATCTCATTGCATACCTGTACTGCATTATTTATTACTTCAACAATGTCATGCTTTTCGTGCTCATAGGTGTTATGATTATCATTTTCTGTGTACAACGATACATAGTAATACCAGTCAGCTATTTCTGTCAGCATTTTTGAAAGCATTGAGAAAAGATTATTTCTTAGTTCTTTTACAAGTTTGCTTGACTTGTGCTTTTCACGCTGAACTTTGCCTGCTTGTTCCCAGTTGAAGTCGATAAATTCATTGATCTTATCATTACTGATGTTAGAACCGCGAATTTCAAAGCCATTATTAATGAAATCCGGAGAAAGAAAATCATGGACATATTCAAGTATTTCATTGGCTCTATCATCTTCAGAAGCGGCTCTTAAACAATCATACAGAGGATTGTCCTTTTTCAATATCATTTTTACTGTTTCTATATATCTTGGAAGAGCTTTTTTCTCTTTGATAGGATTATTATAATATTGCTCAAAATATGTCTTAGCGTTCTTGACGTGTTCATCGATCATTTTCGATGTATTGACATTTTCTTTTATACGATAATCGGCATAAGCGTCTATGCCCTGACCATTTGTGGAATCCTTGAACTCAGACAGTTTAAGAAGCAGTGCCATAACATATTTGTTAACGTTAAGGTAACTGTATCCCTGAATAGTCGCACTAAGACTCTTATATTGGTAATCGTGCTGATTGCCTTGGAATAAAGTACGGAGTACAGCACATATCCTGAAAAATTCTGTCAGGTCAGAATAATCAGAAGCTTCATTGTCAAATATTCCAGAAATAACGCTTGATGTATAATTGCAGGACAAAGCAGGGTCATTCATTGCATAACCCAAAGTGGTGTATAAATGATTATAACTTTTATTCTGCATTGAAATGGCTTTTAAATAGGCTGACGCACAGGCATACTTTTCTTTTTTAAGCAAGCCGCAAACAGTGCGCAAAAGTTCTTCATCATCAATAAAGAAAGAGTTTGTAACACTTTCACTATTTTCTTCCTCACTGTTATTTGATGTTTCAGTGTCAGGTGTTTCATTCATTACTTCGGTCAAAGGCTCGTTCCGAATGATCTCAGTCGATTCAGTATCTGTATCTACAGCATCAGTGTTCTCTTGCTCTATAGAATTTTCGACAACATCAGAGCTTTCATCTATTTCAGATTCTGATACGGAAACAGGCTCATCTACTGTAGCTGACATTTTGGATTTAAGTTTTGACTGATAGAGATTTTCTATATATTCCTGTATATCATTATTTGTTATATCACTTTCTGTTTCCAAGTCGATAAAACGATCTTCATTAATAACATACAAGACGGGCTTTGCTTCATTGAAGCATTGATAGTTGTTATGATAGTAATTGTATAGAGAATCACATTCTTCTTTTGAAAAACCTGCAACAATAAAAATATCAATATTATTGGAATACTCTGAAAAAGTATCCTTCGATTTATCTATCAGTTTTGAAAGTTCCTTTACATTTGGAATACAAGCAGATATGATATAAGTATTCACATTTATAGAACTTGGAAAATTAAGTTCGATTCCATTAAATCTAAAGAAATTGCTAGAATTGAATGACGTGGCATTTGATTTCCAAGACTTAACAAAATAAACAGGTGATGCTGCATTTAGATGACCAATTGCGTTCAAAAGCATATTGTTGAAAACCGGAGAACTTGGTGGTGTTCTATCACTTGGTGAAGTAACAGAATGTGGCTTGAAAGAAAAACGGCTGTTATTTTTTAGCCACAAAACATTTGCCCTATTTAGATTTCTTTCAAGCGCATTGCTTGAAGTATAAACAGGTTCAAAATCACCTAGCGTGATCTTATTAGCATAACCAAGCTCAAACATTTTTTCTGCAATGGATATGTTAGCTAGCAAAGGTGTCATTGCCCACATATTGCTTCTTAAAAATCTTTCGTTCAAATTATCATATTCTGAAAAAAGTGAAGTTGCAGCCTTATGAATCGGGATCTTCATATCTTTCTTAAAATCCTTTGTTAAAACGTTTATGCTGTCTTTGTATTCGACATTGGCTACTCCAATATCAGAATGGTTGCAAACAATTATTCCAGTTTCTTTATACTTGTTTTCAAGCATCTCATCAGTTATAAAGCTTACGCCGAATGTTTCAGATATGCTGGACTGCATTGCATTTACAAGCTGCTCGATACTTACAGTTTCGTTATCAAGGCGATATTCGTCAGTTAGTACAGAGTGTAACACTACATGATTTTTACCTGATAGATCAGATGTTTTATTGATAATATCACGGCATATTACACATTCATTTATAGTATCAGACGATATAAACAGATAGTCATATCCCTCGTTTGCTTCTTCTACAAAATCATTAAGGGCAGTAACAAAGTGTTCTGCATCATCGCTGCCATTAAGGCAAAACGAAACATACAGAAAATTTAGTCCTTTTTCGCCTAATATTTTACAATGTCCTGCTGATATATAGTATGTATTTCCTTTTGATTCTTTTGAGTAGATAAATTCTGCGTTTTCATCTATTTCTTTTTGTACTGAGTCAAACATTTTGATCCTAATAAACGATTCTGCACAAGTGCCTAAGGTCATAAGATAATTATTGATACTATGCTCAGGGACGCAAGATTCATCTTCAGTAATCAAAAATGAACTAGATCTATTTTGGTTATATTTCTTGACTGCTTTATATCCTCTTGCGCTGATATGAAATACATATGGCAGATCGGCGGTGTGTGCGGATTCAAGGTAACCGGCTTTGACGAGTTCATCAGCCGAAAGCTTAAGGCTTTCATCTGTTATATCTTCTAAAGGTATATAAAGGAATGGTATGGAGCAGCCTTTTTCAGATAACGCCAATATTGTTTTAGCTAAGTTGTTCTTCATAAGATTTTTAAATTCCTTATGGTCAACAGGAACTGAAACCTTATTTGATACAAATTCAAAATTACCGACGTTACTTCTCAATGATGTGTTGAACAGTGTGACAGCTTCATTTGATGATGTATTGTTATCTTCCTTATCTTCAACAACTTTCTCGGCAATAGGTGCCATGACTGGTACTGCTGAAATTTCGGCCATCACTGATTCTTTATCAGGTGATGTGGTTTTGGCTATTGTTTCAGGAACATTCTCAGCCACAGTATCTTGCAGTTTGCTATCGTCAATGTAAAAATTGCCAAACAGCAGGTTTGCTATTATATCTCCGTCAAATTGACCATATATAGTTTGTGCCTGCATAGTTCTTTCATTGTTATCGTCAAGCTTAACAGCATCATAAAAAACATCATATGGTTTAGTTGAGGTCTTATAATCCTCTATAGACATACTTTCAGCGTCGATAGCCTGAAGTTTGTCCAAATATTTTTTCAGCATCGCCTTACATTTGTCAATATCTGATGTGATACTGCTAAACCTAGATATAACCGCTTTGGCTTCATCAAGTTCCTTTTGTTTAGCCAATGACTCGTCGAGCAGACGGATCTTCTCTTCAATGTCATCAATCAGTTGGGGTACTGGCTCATCTGGAAACAGTTTCGTATATTCTGTTCTTAATGAATCCTGCAACTGCGAAAAATCAACTGCTTCAGAAATGATTTGCTGAATGCTGTCATTTTCCATGAGCATTTTATCATTAACTGCTTCTTGAACATGGTTTACCTGTTCTTTGATGATGTCCAATCGTTCCAAAAACTTATTGGTCAGCATCTTCAATTTTTGAGTATCTGTCATAAATGCGTCCTTCTTCCAAATAATAATACGATATGATTTTTTATAGGATTACATACTAATATTGGTTAATATTATAGCACATTCTACATAATCTGTCAATATAAGTTGCGTGATTTGTTATAAAATAAACAATAACTGATATCAAACTGACTAAATACTTTGAATGCAAATATTATAACATATTCAGACAAAATTATTTTTAATTTTGTCTGAATATGTATTGACATCAAAACAATTTAGTAGTATTATATTGGTATAAACTTGATTTTTTTAGGGGGGTATTCTTATGAAAAAACGAATAGCAAGCTTGTTTACCAGTTTGCTTATGATCGTTAGTTTAATGGTCGTTATGCCAACTATGTCGGTGAGTGCGGCTAATAATATCATAATCGCAGGTATTGACATAGGTTATTCTAATGGCAGCTACTTTACTAAAAACGGTAAATCGTGTGCGACGATGAGTGGCTATTGGTCAAATGGAAGATGTCATAAAAATGGTGTTTGCGATAGTGCGACAAGTTATAAATGTAATTGCATGAGATATTATCCAACTGGAAATCCTAATACATGTCAGGTTGATTTAAAGGCATCACAGTGTTGGGGCTTTGCGAGATATTGCGAATGGAAGGTTTATGGATTTCATGATGGCCTTTCTGCTTCAAAGTTTAAAACCACAGTTGGAAAAACTAATGCTAACTCATGTACAGAAAGCTATATTAAGAGCAAATTTTATAATATTGCAGTTGCGTCTCATCTGCGTACAGGAGATGGTGGCCATTCTTTGTCAATAATATCTACCGATGAATCTGGAGTTATTTGGGTTGACTGTAATTCTGATGGATACTGTAAAGTTATTGTGCATAATCAGACATGGGCACAATTTGCAAACTATTTAAAGGGAAGAAGCGGAATATCATATGTGTATTCCTTTATAGGTGGTAAAGGTTCTGCTGAAGCAAGTTCAAAACCTACAAATGTTATACTTTCAAAAAATCAGTATTGGTATGATCTTAAAGACACAATTACCCTAACTCCCTCGTCAAATGGGGCTACATCGTATGTTATGAGTGTTGAAAAAGATGGAAAACGTATTATTGATTGCATATCATTAAATGGTGCATATAGTTTTGCAGCAAATAAATGGGGATATGGCAAATACCACGCTTGGATTTCTGCGACAAATAGTGCTGGAACAACAGATTCATCAGCTTGTGATTTTGAGGTAGTTAAAGCCCCGTCTTATTCTGATGTTTGGTGTTCAAAGGGTTTTTATGATTATGATAGCAATGAATCAATTGATATATACATAAAAGCAAGTTGTACAAAGGGTCAAACAATTGGAATTGATTACCTTGATGAGGATTTAAATCCTGTTAAGAGAGTTGTTACATCGAATTGTGGGAATAGCTATAAAATTTCAACGAAGTCTCTTGGAAAAGGATATTTCAGTGCTTATTTTACAATTTGGAATGGCTCTGGTTCGGTAGATACTAAACGTACATATTTTTATGTCGGTCAAAAACAAAATGTTGGTACAGATTTTTATGCACGAATAAAGAATAATGCTGCTAACAAATATCTTACAAACTCAAATGGAAATGTAAATGGAACAACATTGGATTGTTCCAAACAACAGATTTGGAAATTTGTAAGGCAGAGTGATAATAGTTATAAATTGATAAGCGCATATGATAATGGTGCTATGGATGTTAAGGACTACGCTACTT
>ENA-ORTH01000252-ORTH01000252.1-human-gut-metagenome-genome-assembly--contig:-NODE-252-length-69283-cov-5.863769_pt1 | contig 69283 bp, 58 predicted proteins | sample MGYA00241914_ERZ509192 | MGnify/ENA primary metagenome ERZ509192 (study PRJEB26280, sample SAMEA2338826) | human gut metagenome | biome: human gut; feature: human-associated habitat; material: faeces...
ATCGAGGCGTGGCTCAGTTTGGTAGAGCGCTGCGTTCGGGACGCAGAGGTCGCAAGTTCGAATCTTGTCGCTTCGATGATAAATAAGCACAAAAAACACTGGTCTTCCAGTGTTTTTTTGTGTTCTAGGAAAGACCTTGCTACACTAATACACGAAAGCTCTTTCCTAGAACATAGACGCTCCGCGACAATTGCACTGCCTCATCAAATCATCAATCTCCTATTGATTTCTTCCTTCACAAAAACTATTTTTCTTGAATGTTTTCGTTCTCTATACGACGGATCTTGCTATATAACTTCCTATGTGTTATACTCGTGTTACATCTTGAAAAAAATAAGGAGATTTTCATGCCAAAAGAGATAAATAAAGAGATAGAATCCCAAATTTTAGATTATTTGAACGAACATGAGAAACTCTCAACTACGGATGCAGTGGAATTGTTCCAGCTGTCGGAATCCACCATTCGCCGAATGTTCACAAGACTAGAAAACCAAAAAAAAGTCGTGCGTGTCTACGGCGGTATCATTCTGGCAGAGCAGGATACCCATTACCGTTATGAGTTTGTGCGCCAAAAAAACAAAGAACAAAAGAGAGCCATTGGAAGATACGCAACAAAGCTGATAGACGGTAACGATTTTATCTTCATGGACTGTGGAACAACCACCGCCTACATGGCAAATGCTATCTCCACCGCCATCCGGGAACACCGTCTATCCAACAGTCTCCATGTGGTCACAAACTCTCTGATTAACTTGGAGATTCTCAATTCCTGCTGTAATGTAACTTTAGTGGGGGGAAAATTATTTGAAGAGCGCAAGAGCACCGCGGATGTACTGGCCATCAACTTTTTGTCCCAATTTCATTTCTCAAAGGCCTTCCTCGGGGCGGATGGAATGAGTTTTGAGCATGGATTTTCCACGGACAATATCTACACCTGTCAATTATCTCGGACAGCTATGCTGCTCTCTCAGAAGTCCTATGTACTTCTTGATTCATCAAAGATCAATCAGCCATCCTACGTCAATTACGGCGGCCTAGACGAAGTCACCGGAATTATCACCGATGACAAGATCACTTTAGAACAGCAGAAATTGTTCTTCAGCTATCCTCTTGAGCTGCACATTGCCCACTGAATAAGACCTGTTTTCTGCTGATACACCTCAGGAAAACCTCTCCTTGTATCACCGAAAACAGGCCTCTTTATTTCTTTTTAAAATTTCACTTTCCTCTTTGCCTCATCCCATTTCGTAGATTTGCTCTGCACGGTCTGTTGAAGATAGATTTCTGCACCTGCTGCATGAATTTCTTCCAGTTGCCGATACTCTTCCTGTGTAATCGTGATCGGGCCTTCTAGAACCTGTGCTCCCTTTCTCACGCCGGTTCCTCCAATCTGAAGGGATGTGAACTTTATTCCAGCTTGATAACACTCACAGGCCGTCTGAATATTCTTAAAGATCAACATGATCGTCTCCGTGCCAAACTCGTTTTTCTGATATTCTTTTATCGCTTCCTCTCTCGTATAGACGGAAAATTTAACACCCACTGGCACAGCTAGAAACAGAAGATCTCTCATCATCTCATTGTCTGCCGTCACTGTATCCACCACTACGATTTTCCCAGCATTGGATTTTCCAATCCATCCACTGGCGACCTGGCCATGAATCATACGATTATCAATCCTGGTTAACACTATTTTCCCCATACTTACCCCCTCTTCTTATGCGATAACTCCAACGGCACCTAACACAATGCCTATGACCATTGTTCCGTAAATAATTTTCAACACACTGACATTTTCCTTCTTACACAATGAGAAGATAATTAGGGTCGCAATCAAAGTAAGTAAATTCGGCATCAGTGCATCGAACAAATCAGACTGCAAAGCAAAGGAGACATCGCTGCTGCTAATCGTAATCGGACAAGTCACAGATACCAGAGAACTGATCATCCCTCCGATGACAAACATCCCCATAACTGTGAAGAATGACATAATCTTATTGATTAACCCACTTTGTACCAAATCCTTAATCGCTCTGTTACCAAGATTATACCCCATATGCATGAGAATATACGCTTGTGAATTGCACAGCAAAGCTCCCACTGCTATCACTACCAAAGGCGGCCACCACGCGCCAGACAAAGCATATGGACACATTAAAGCCAGCATAACCGGAACAATCGTCGCCCAGTTCAGAGTATCGCCCACCGCAGCCATTGGCGGAAATAACGCTGCCTTGGTCTCCGAGATCATCTCACTTTCAATAGGTACACCCTTTGCTTTTTGTTCTTCCATGGAGAGGAGAATTCCGACTGGCAGTGCCGCCGTCATATCTTCTGCGTTAAACAACTCAGAAGTTCTCTCCATTGCTTCATGAAGTCCTTCGCTATCATCTTTGTATATCTTCTTCAGGCAAGGAAGCATAGTCGCAACGATACCATTTGCCTGATACCTCTCATAACTGTTTCCATTCGAGTAAAAAGCCAACAGTCTGGTAGTCGCCCAATTTAAATCTCTTTTTCCGAGAATTGCAGATTCTGAGACTGTGCTCTTCAAGTTGATGGACAGATGTTCTCCTTTATTTTGGCATCGGAAATCAAACCACGCTAACATCACTGCTGCTACTGCAATCCCGATACCGCTGAGCCCTGAATAGGCTGCAAACACAAATCCACCGATAAAAAATGGCATGTAGCCTTTCTTTCCAATGGATGACGCCACAATGCATAACCCCACAATCGGCATGAGAGACGCCAATGCACCCAGTCCATTTTGTAACCATTCAGGCAAACCATCCACAAAAAAGCCAATGTTGCTGGCACCAAAGTAGAGTACCAGACTCATGGGAATCCAGTACAACACTATCTTAAATAAAGAAGGATAAATAATTGTGGAGAACCACAATTTATTGTACTGTCTATTTTTAATGAATTTATCCGTCAAAGCATTCCAAAAGGAACCCACGGTCATACGTACATTGGTCAGCTGACTCATCACAAGCCCTACAGCCACCGCTACTGCCATTGCAGACTCAATATCCATACCGGAAGCAATAACTACAGATGCCGTAATGATTCCTGCCGCCGAATTATCATTCGTAATCACCCACCCGGCCTGCGTCTGTCCCAAAAACATCGGCTGAATCGTAGCACCAACAATCATCGCCGTGGGAACATCTCCCATCACAAGTCCCACCAACAAAGATGCAGTTAACGGTTGATAAAACAATAAGTTAATTGAATGCGGAAAAAAGCCCAGGAAACTGAACCAATAAAATCCGCCAAGTACCATCGCCTGCCACAACTCCATACTCCTACCCTCTCCTGTTATTCCATTTTTCAGAAATGTTTACGACTGCGTTTCTGCCCGATTCTGTCAAAATTGCAGCCAGTTCTTCCAGTTCATTTGTCTCCCTGTACTCAAGAGCTTCCAACACCATCCCCAAATTCACGCCTGCCACTGCACAAGTCTTAGAAGATGAATCACTGGCAGTTTTCGCAAGAAACTGATTGCACGGTGTGCCGCCGAACAAGTCTACCAATACGATGCATCCCTTGGGAAAGATACGTGTAAGATCGGCCAGCTCGTTTCCCCAGGACTCTATATCGTCTGATTCTTCCAGACCTAAATAAGCCAGATTCGAACAGGAACCATAAACCATCGATACCGCCTCTGCCAATCCTCTGGAGACACTTCCATGACTACAGAGGATTAGTCCAATCATATCCTTCTCCACTGTCCCTGAAACATAATGTATCATTTTCTGTCACCCCCCTTTTAAAAAATAATGTTTTTTTATATTCAGATAATATATCATTTTCTTTCATTTGTCAATCTATTTATGATTGTTTTATTCATTATTATGATTGTTTCTTTCTACAGGTCGGTTCTTACCCTTTTAAAGCCGATGGCTCTCAACTTCTCCAAATATGTATTTTGATTTCCATGTCATTTTAGATTGTTTTAATCATTATTTTTTATTTATAAGTTTTTTCCATTCATTATATTGACAGAATCAATCATTCATATTATGATACAGTCATCAGATCAAGAATGCATGCATTTATTTTTCGAACTTCAAGTAACTATCTATATATTTTAAAGGCAAAGGAAGATCAAAATGAACAATCAACTATTTTCAGACTATGTCGGCATTACCAGGTATGCAGGCGTCCCTACCGAGCAGACAACAGGAAGACTGCATTACAATGAGAATTTATATGGACCCTCACCTCAATGCATGGAAACTTTGAACTCACTGACTCTGGAAGATATCAGTCTATATGAGTCCAATGAGAAAGATGAACTGCTGGAAGCGCTGTCTGCCGAGACTAAAATCCCTGTAGAGAACCTATTTTTAAACAATGGTTCTGCGGAAAACATCAAATCCATCCTCAGTGTATTTACAAAACGTGGAGACACTATCCTGCTGCCAGATCCAGGCTGGAGCTACTACACAGGTATCGCGAATTACAAATTTCTCAATATCGTCCTGTACAAAATCAAGGAAGGCAGTACCAAATGTTATCATGATGTCTCTCAAATCAAAGAACTGGCTTACGTCCACCAGCCAAAAGTAATTTTTATCACCACACCGGCCATGCCTACCGGCAATAAGATTTCTGATGAAGACCTGCTAGATATCATCCATTCTTTCCCTGACACATTGATTCTGGTAGACGAAGCTTATTTAGGATTTTCAGAGTATACTCTAGATCCTGTAAAAATCATCAAGACCTATGATAATGTAGTTTTTTCCCGTACATTCTCCAAATATTACGGTCTTGCCAACCTGCGTATCGGCTATGGCTTTGCCTCAACTGCACTGAAAAATATTCTGTGGCTGGACATGCCTCTTCACCGTCTGCCTCACGTCAACAAACGAATGGCAATAGCAGCACTTCAGGACAAAGAATACTACCTCGCCATCACTGAGGAACTCCTGAAAACCCGCGACCAATTTTCCGCCCGTCTAAACAACATAGAGAATGTAAAGGTATATGAATCTGACGCAAACTTTGTCTACGTCCGTTTGATCGGATATGACGTAGAAAAAATCAAAAAAATCACCGATGGTGCCGGATATCTGATACGAATATTTACCAGCAACAATGAAAAATATCTAAGAATCACCATCGGCACCAAAGAAATTATGGATGCTTTCACCGACGTTCTTGTGGAGGCCATTCTTGCTTCAAAACTGTAACACTCCTCCAATTACTACAAAAACCCCTTTTATTAGATTTTCATCTAACAAAAGGGGCTCTTCCATTCTTCTGAAAAAGCTGAGCACTGTCTTTTTTTCTCATCATAATGTTCAATTTTCTCTTGACGGAATCGTAGATTTGAAATATTCTAGGAATACTAAATGTCATACAGAAAGGAAAACGCGCAATGATCAACCCTGCAAAGCTTTTACAGCTCAAACATCTCAAAGAACAGTTCGATTCCAACCATCCTAAATTTCACCGTTTTATGAAAGCCACTTCCAAAAATGCCCTGAGAGAAGGTTCCGTGATTGAAATCTCTGTGACTTCCCCGGAGGGAAAAGAAATCTGTTCCAACTTAAAAGTTCAAAAATCTGATATTGAGCTTTTTGAGTCTCTCCAGGAATTGCTGAGACATTGATCTTCTCTGAAAATTCCAGGCGGCGCCTCACACTCCTTCTCTTGGCAGACCGGTCAGCCAGTGAGACGCAGTCTCTGCCAGTCCCGGAACACTCTCTGGATGAATCCACTGTGTGATATTACGGTCAAAAAGCATGTTCGCAGACGCCGGAAACTCCTCATCTCCATCCCAGAAAATCACTGTAATTTCTATAGTGGGGAAGGCTTGGAAAGTCACACTGACATCTCCATATTTCTCAAGTCTCCCTCCCAACACTTTCGCCCGCTCCTTAAATTTCTCAGGATGTCCTGAAAAAGTCTCCACAATCGGACGCAGAGCCAGTTTCTGATAGGCACCTTCAAAACAGGCCGCCTGACGAATCTCACGGAATGGGACTTTGTCCGTGCTCGGCATTGCTGTGTCTTGATAATAATACAGATGATGCATCATCAGCAATCGGTCACTCATTTCTAGAGGTGCTTCCTCTTCACAGGGTATAATCTGACCTGTTGTTCTGATCCATGCATATTTTTTATGAAAGTAAGGGATATAAATATTTTCCTCGTCAATATCTAGCAAGAGTTTTTCAGCGATTTTATAGTGATCTACCTTCAACAGTCTTTCCCTGAAATACTCATAGACCTTCTCATAATTAGAAATTGCATTCGCCGCCGTCAAATTTTTCTCCTCTCCCATCCCAACTCCTCCATTCTTATTCTTCCCATTTTTCGCTCTGCTTTAAAAGCCCCAAAATGCACCTCTCACCCGGAATTTTTTGCTTTTCTAACCTGTAAAACAAAGGCCTGTACTAAAACAGTACAAGCCTTCTTACATTTCTGATTTTTTATTTCGATGCTTGCTGCCTTCGTCTAATTCAAACGGTATACATCCGCCGACTGAAGCCCAAATGCAAGCGCCTCCTCGTGACTGTCAAAGTAAATATCCACATGTCCATAAGGAGTTCCCAAGTCCTCAACAGTATAGACATTTCCGTTAATCAACAGCTGAGTTCCAAATGGAACTCCCGCCATAGCCACTGTTCTTCCTGCCTGTGGCCAGGTTCCGCTGGCTGTATAATTTCCAGCTGTTCCACAGCACTGCGCACAGTTACAGTATGCCGTCAATGTAAAGTTCCCCAAATATGTACCTTGTCCACTAGAAGAGCTACTGTCTTCATAAGCATCCTCGACTGCTAAGGCTTCATCATCCACAGTCTCCTCAACAATGATATCTGTACTGGTGCTGGAACTTGAAGAAGCACTGGTCTCTTCTTCTCCTGGCGCCTCCCGTACAGTAGATTCGTCTGAGGAAACACTGTCATCAACATTGCCCTCGGCCTGCTGTGTATCCACTTCCTGGTTTTGCGCTTCGTTTTGTTCTACCTGAGCCGCAGCTGCTGCTTTTTCCTGCTCAGCCTCCGCCATCAAGGAGCCAATGTCACTGTTTTGTTTGCTCACCTGGGCTACCAAATAATCTGCCTCGGCCTGATTGCTGCTGATCTGCTGTGCATATTGTTGGATATTAGAACTCGTGGAAGACACTAAGTCCCGCACTTCCTGTCTCTTCTCGGAACTCTCCGTGCGAAGCTTCTTAATCTCTTTCACTTCTTTTTCGATTGTCTCCTCGTGTTCACTGACTGTTTTCTTTGTTTCTTCGTATTCTTTTAACATATTTCTGTCATACTCAGCAACTTTGGACATATTCTCAGCACGGTTGAGAAAATCCGCAAAACTGGTAGACTCGCACAAAATGTCCAAAAGACTGTCTTGGCCATTTTCATACATATAGGAAATTCGAAGCTTCATACTTTCATACTGCTTCGCCTCTTTTTCTTTTGCCTTCTTTAAATCTTTCTTAACCTTCTTCAGTTCTTCTGACTTTTCCCCTGCCTTGACAGTCAGCTCTTCGATTCCCTCTGTCAAAGTATCATATTGACTGTCTAAGTCTGCCAGATACTGCTCCAGGTCTGCCTTCTGGCTCTCCAGACTCTGGATTCTTTCCTGTGTCGCTGCAAGATTGGACTGTGTTTCTGCTTTCTCTGACTGTGCTGCTTCGATTTTCTCTTGAGTGGTAGCCCCTAAAACGGGCACTACAGAACTCATCGCCACAACTCCTGCTAAGAGCAGCGAAAGAACCTTTCTTTTCTTCATAATAACACCTCATATATCCTTTCTAGCCCATAGTATAACATATATCTTAAAAAAATCAATACTTTCTCATAACATTTGTAACATTTACGTAATATTTCCACTATCCGTATATCACTGTTCCACAAGGTGTTTCACATATACAAAGTTGACTCGCCTCCCCATTCCCTTAATTTCGAAGGGCGTAATCCCACTTAACGTACCGCCGCAACACCGCAAAGCCATAAAATTCTCATATTGCGGGATATGCATCCTGCCCGGAGAATTTTATTTATTAGGAAATCCAACGGAATGACCTAGTAAATAAAAAGGAAGGCGTCTCTCGACGCCTCCCTCTTCTCATAACTTAATATGTAAGGTGATTACATCCTATGCATCTGCCTGCACCATTTCCGGCTCAGCTTCCATTACTTCTTCAAATTTTTTCAAAATTATTTTTTGTATTCTCTCACGGGTATCTGAATTAATCGGATGTGCAATATCTCTGTACTCGCCGTCCGCGGCCTTGCGGCTGGGCATTGCTATAAACAAGCCCTTTTCGCCGTCAATCACTTTGATATCATGTACCACAAACTCATCATCAATTGTAATTGATACCACTGCTTTCATCTTTCCTTCTTTTGCTACTTTTCTTACACGCACGTCGGTTATATTCATCACACATGCCCCTTTCATCGCCATTCTCTTTTTCTAGTACCTTTTATTCTTCTTATGACAAGAGAGATTTCCGCATCTCAATGCGGCTCATCCCCGTCATAGAACATATCTTTCGTTCTGCTCCACAACAATCTTAATTTCCCCTTCACCGCAGTGATAAGAATTTGCGCGGATTGTATCCCGGCTCTCCACAATACAGTTCTCGATGTGAGTATTATCTCCCAAATATACGTCATTGAGAATCACCGAGTTCTTAATTACACAGTTATTTCCCACAAATACTTTCTTAAACAGTACAGAATTTTCCACTGTGCCATTAATAATACAGCCACTGGCCACAAGACTATTTTTCACGACCGCACCCGGATTGTACTTTGCCGGAGGAAGATCATCAATCTTCGTCTTAATCCCAGGCTCCTGGCGGAAGAAATAATCTCTTACCTCAGGTTTCAAAAAGTCCATATTCGTCTGATAATAAGATTCCACTGTCGAGATATTGCTCCAGTAGGAATTGATCTTATATCCATAAATTCTCTTCAAATTCTTATACCGGATTAAAATATCTTTCACAAAATCATGCCGGTTCTCCTGAGCACATTTTTCAATCAGCTCAATCAGTTGTCTTCTCCTAAGCACATAAATTCCTGTGGAAATTGTATGATAGCTGGAAACCATCGGTTTCTCCTCAAAATCCTCGATTCTGCAATCTTCATTCATACGAATCATGCCAAAACGTTCCACATCCGAATCATTCGCATCTTTACAGACAACCGTGATGTCTGCCCGCTTTGCGATATGGTATTCCAGCACCTTATTGTAATCCATCTTATAGATTCCATCGCCCGACGCAATCACAACATATGGCTCATGACTATTTTTCAGCCAGCTCAAATTCTGATAGATCGCATCTGCGGTCCCCTGATACCAGAAACCGTTGTCCGGAGTCACCGTAGGGGTAAAAACATATAAGCCTCCCTGCTTTCTTCCAAAATCCCACCATTTGGAGGAACTCAGATGCTCATTCAGCGATCTGGAATTGTACTGAGTCAGCACAGCTACCTTCTGAATATGGGAGTTTGACATATTGCTCAGTGCAAAATCAATGCTCCGGTAACTGCCCCCAATGGGCATTGCCGCGATCGCTCTCTTATTGGATAGTTCTCTCATGCGGTTGTTGTTTCCGCCTGCTAAAATAATGCCAATTGCTCTCATGCTCTGTCACCGTCCTTTTTAATTACTCCCCCGCTTACCAGCTCACCGTTAGGGTAATCTTCTTTTGTAGTCACACCTCTCAGAGCAGTGTTCTTTCCTATTTTGACTCCATCAGGAATTACGCTTCCTTCCCCAATGGTGACAAGACCAAAGGCATACACCGCCGGCTTTAACACATTAGGAGTATTCTCATCGCCACACCCCAACACAACGTTCTTCCCTACAATGACGTCCTCCGCTATGATGGACTTGTCCATTACTGTCCCTTCTCCCACTACGGAATTTCTCATAATGATGGAGTCTCTGACAACCGCTCCCTGTTCAACTTTTACATTTGGACCTATCACGGAGTTATGTACCTCTCCATAGATCTCAGCCCCTTCTCCTATCAGGCTTTTCTCCACAACCGCATCCGATGAAATATACTGCGGTGGTATGATATCTCCCTTGGTATAGATCTTCCAAAATTCTTCATACAGATTAAACTCAGGAATAATGTCAATCAACTCCATATTGGCTTCCCAGTAAGATCCAAGAGTTCCAACATCCTTCCAATATCCATTATATTCATAAGCAAACAGCCTCTGTCCCTTTTCTTTACAATACGGAAGCACATGCTTACCGAAATCACAGCTTTGCTGATCTTTCAGCGCGTACAATGCTTCTCTTAGCACTTCCCATGTAAAGATGTAAATTCCCATAGACGCTAGGTTGCTGCTAGGCTTTTCTGGTTTCTCCTCAAATTCTGTAATACGTCCCGTCTCATCCGTCACCATAATCCCAAATCGGCTGGCCTCCTCTATGGGCACTGGCATCGTCGCTATGGTGATATCCGCCTTATTCGCCTTGTGATAATCCAGCATCACCTCATAATCCATCTTATAAATATGGTCTCCTGACAGAATCAACACATAATCTGGATTATACTGTTCCATATAAGACATATTCTGGAAAATGGCATTTGCAGTACCTGTATACCACTCGCTGCTAGTACTCTTCTCATAAGGAGGAAGAACGGTGACGCCGCCTTCGTTCCGGTCCAAGTCCCAAGGAATGCCAATTCCAATATGCGTGTTTAACCGCAGTGGCTGATACTGAGTCAAAACACCCACCGTATCAATATTAGAATTGATACAATTGCTCAGAGGAAAATCAATGATTCTATATTTTCCTCCAAAGGCTACCGCCGGTTTTGCAACACGCTCAGTCAAAACGCCTAATCTGCTGCCTTGTCCGCCTGCCAAAAGCATGGCAATCATTTCTTTCTTAATCATGCAATCACCTCTTGAACGTTATGATAAAATATTATAGCATACTTTTATACATTAGTGAACATATATTACAAATTTTTCAAAATACATTTTCATTTTTTATTGTAATTGCATACAACTTTTTACATCATTTTACATATTTCGTCAGGAAATTATGCATAATGCTCGATTTTCCCTCCACCTTTTAGATATTTTGCCTAAATCCCATCCCGTGAATAAATACTTTCCATTTTTTACGTTTCGGAGTATAATATTTTTCAAAATTAGAATAGCAGTTCTGTCACGCTGTGTCGGATTTTTCCCTCATCAGCCACATGGTTGAACTGTTATAAATTAAGATTGCAAAAAGGAGCCATTCATTATGTACAGAATAGACTTTAACACCCCTCAACATATCCACTTTATCGGAATTGGCGGAATCAGTATGAGCGGTCTGGCTGAAATCCTTTTGGATAAAGGTTTCCAAATTTCCGGTTCTGATTCCAAAACAAGCCCTCTGACTCAAGCCCTAGAAGCCAAAGGAGCCCAAATCTTTTACGGCCAGCGTTCTTCAAATATTCAGGACTCCGTGGACGTTGTAGTCTTCACCGCAGCTATTCATCCTGACAACCCTGAATATTCCTGCGCTGTGAAAAAGAGACTTCCAATGCTGACCCGAGCCGAGCTACTTGGACAAATCATGAGAAATTATGATACCCCAATCGCAGTGGCCGGCACTCATGGAAAGACCACCACCACATCCATGATTTCCCATATTCTCTTGGAAAGCGACTGTGATCCGACAATCTCCGTGGGGGGAATTTTACCTGTCATAGGAGGCAATATCCGAGTGGGAAACTCTGAGACCTTTGTCACAGAAGCCTGCGAGTATACCAACAGTTTTCTCAGCTTCTTCCCCAAGATCAGCCTGATTCTCAATATCGACGCAGATCACTTAGATTTCTTCAAGGATATAGAAGATATACGCCACTCTTTCCGTCTGTTCGCAGAAAAACTCCCTGCGGACGGTACATTGATCATTAACAGTGATACAGATAAATATACAGAAATTATTCGAGATCTTCCATGTGAAATTATTACCTATGGTCTAAACAGCAATGCGGACTACACAGCCCAAAATATTCAATACAATGAATACGGCTATGCCACCTTTGACTGTGTCAAAGACGGAGTCAACTTGGGGACTTACTCTCTGAGTGTACCGGGTATCCATAATGTCTCCAATGCTCTGGCAACTCTAGTCTTAGGTTTTAAGCTTGGTCTAAACAGCGAGGCGTTGAAGACTGGACTAAAACATTTCCAAGGCACTGATCGCCGTTTTCAGTACAAAGGTAAGGTAGGAGAAGTAACCGTCATAGATGACTATGCTCACCATCCCACTGAGATCAAAGCTACCTTGACAGCTGCTAAAAATTATCCCCATAAATCCTTATGGTGCGTTTTTCAGCCTCACACATACACCAGAACCAAAGCACTGCTACCAGAATTTGCAAGAGCTTTGACTTTCGCAGATCATGTAGTGCTGGCCGACATATATGCCGCCAGGGAGACCGACAATCTGGGAATCTCTTCCAGAGATCTTCAAAAACAGATTTTGGAACTTGGAACAGACTGTCATTACTTTTCAACTTTTGACGAAATTGAAAATTATCTTCTTGAGAATTGTATCCCCGGCGATTTGTTGATAACTATGGGAGCCGGAGATGTTGTAAATATTGGAGAAGACCTTCTCGGGCAATAGTTTTCCACATTATCCACATGCTTATACACATTTTTGTGATTTAGGCATGTGGATTTTTTGTGTATAAATCAATTCGCATATTCCGACAGCCTTTTCCGCGATTTTTCCCCTTTTTACCCGTTTCTTCGACTTTTACACCTCCATGTCCTCTAATACTCTCCGTTTTATCCACATTATCCACACTTTCCACACTTATATTCTAAATTTCTACAGCTTTGTGCCCTTCAATTCTGCCCCCTTTCTTTATTATATGCCATTTTCCCTTCCTTGAAATGTGTCACTGCTCACAAACCACAAATGAGTGAACCGTAACTAAATCTCTTAAAAATCCTATTCTCATTTAGAAACGGGTATGTTATAATTTCAAAATAGATGCTGTAATTCATGCGAATACACATAAATAGAAAGAGAGTGTTGGAATTCATGAGTCCAATTATGATACATAAACTTCCCTGGACCGGTGTCACTGTGATCTCAAACCAGTTCCTGGACCTGTATATGCCTCAGGCGAACGGAGAATTTGTAAAAATATATCTATATTTGCTGCGCATGCAAAATCTTGCACAGCCTCTTAGCCTTACCTCAATTGCCGACAGATTAAACTGTACAGAAGGCGATGTCATGCGCGCTTTAAAATACTGGGAAAAATCCGGCCTTCTCTCATTAACCTCCAACGCATCTGGCGAGATTTCGGATATCTATTTTTTGGATTTTCCTGGGGAGGCCACTGCCTCCTTGGAGGCTTCACCTGTAGATTCTGTAAAACCTGAGGTAGTCCCCAATGTACAAAAAGCTCCTCAGAAAGTTACACTCACAGCGGACAGACTGAAAGAGTTAAAAGAAAATGAAGATGTTGTCCAGCTCCTGTATATCGCAGAGCAATACCTGGGCAGAACCTTGACAGCCACAGATACCAATACTTTGATGTATTTCTATGACCAGTTGGAAATGTCAGCAGAACTTATCGAATATCTTATCGAGTACTGTGTCTCCAAAGGCAGCCGCAGTATCCGTTACATCGAGAAAGTCGCTCTGGGATGGAGGGAAGATGGAATTACCACCGTCACCATGGCCAAACAGTCTACCAGTGCCTACAATAAGGATTATTTTACAGTCTTAAAAGCGCTCGGTATCAAGAATCGGAATCCTGTCAATCTAGAAATCACCATGATGAATACCTGGCTCCAGGAGTATGGTTTTTCCCTAGATATCGTCGTGGAAGCCTGTACGAGAACCGTGCTTCAGACCGGGCAGCCCAGCATGCAGTACACAGACAAAATCTTACAGGACTGGCGCAAACGAGGCGTAAAACACAAAAAAGACATTGAGGCCTTAGACAGTGCCCACAGAACCCGCCAAAAAGCTTCAAAGGCGGAATCAACACCCAAAAATACTTCCAATAATCGTTTTAACAATTTTCATCAAAGAGATTACGACTTTGCAGAATATGAGAAAAAACTGCTGAACCAATAGAAAAGGAACACAGCATGCTGAGAAATATTGAATATGAGACCATCATGCGGGAATACCAGCGCAGGCAGACTAAGAGCCGGCACGAACAGGAAGATCGTCAGGCAGAAGTCTACCGCACTTCTCCCCGTTTTCGAGAAATTGACAATGAGATCGCAGCTCTCAGCGTCCAAAAAGCCAGAGAGCTGCTCATGGGGGAACCCAGCACCTTTAATCTAAAATCCAGGATTCAACTTTTAGCCCAGGAGCGCCAAAGACTCCTAGAGCAATATGGTTTTCCCCCCGATTACCTGTTGCCTCGCTATCAGTGTAATCTGTGCCAAGATACCGGTTATATTGGGCATGAAAAATGCAGTTGCTTCAAAAAAGCCGTCATCGACCTTTTGTACGGACAGTCTAATCTTCAAGAAATTTTGGAAAAAGAGAACTTTGACCACTTTTCTTTCGACTATTATTCTGATAAAATAAAAAATGACGCGACTGGGCTGAGTGCGAAAGAAACCGCTCAAGCTGCTTTTTCTAAAGCAAAGTATTTTATCGCCCAGTTTGATACAGAATTTCAAAATCTGTTTTTATATGGAGACACTGGGGTCGGAAAAACCTTTTTATCTCACTGTATTGCAAAAGAGTTGTTGGACAGTGCTCACAGCGTTTTTTATTTTTCTTCTTTTGATTTATTTGACCTGTTTGCACAGAAGACTTTCACCAAAAATATATCAGCGGAAGAAATCGACAACTATATTTTCAACTGTGACCTGCTGATTATCGACGATCTGGGGACTGAGATGACCAACACGTTTGTGTCATCCCAACTTTTTTTGTGCATCAACGAGCGGCTTATGCACAAAAAATCCACCATTATTTCCACAAATCTCACTTTGGAAAATTTCTCAGATACCTATTCTGAGCGGACCTTCTCCAGAATCGCAAGTAACTTTGACATGATAAAACTCATTGGCAAAGATATAAGAATTCAAAAATTATTTCTAGGAGGAAACAAACATGAGTCCAAGTAACTTAAAAAACCTGGATACTATTCCGGCTGGAAGACTGGGGCTGATCCCACTGGAAAGCTGTGCATCCCTGGGCGCCCATGTAAATGATTGGTTGGTAAAATGGCGTTCCGAGCGCAGGGAGGAAGAAGATTCCTCTCTGGCTTTTGAAGGATACCGCAGAGACTCTTATTTGATCGACGTAAATACCCCCCGCTTTGGTTCCGGCGAGGCAAAAGGAGTCATCAATGAATCTGTCCGCGGCGACGACATCTATATTATGGTAGACGTCTGCAATTACAGTATGACCTACCGAATCGCCAAATACACAAATCTGATGTCTCCGGACGATCATTTTCAGGACTTAAAACGCGTGATCGCTGCCATCGGCGGAAAAGCGCGCAGAATCAACGTAATCATGCCGTACCTCTATGAGAGTCGTCAAAGCATCCGCAAAAACCGCGAATCTTTGGACTGTGCTAATGCACTTCAGGAATTGGTCAACATGGGAGTTGAGAATATTCTGACCTTTGACGCCCATGATGCTAGAGTCCAAAATTCTACTCCACTGCACGGATTCGAGACTGTTCCTTCTTCCTACCAATTCATCAAAGCACTTTTAAAGTGTGAGGATGATCTGCGCATAGACAATGAGAATTTTATGATTATCAGTCCTGACGAGGGCAGTATGAACCGTGCAATCTACCTGGCAAATGTCCTGAAGGTGGATATGGGAATGTTCTATCGCCGCCGCGATTACTCTAAAAAAGTCAGCGGTTTGCACCCGGTAGTCGCTCATGAATTTCTCGGTCCGAAAGTAGCCGGAAAAGATGTCATCATCATTGACGACATGATTTCCTCAGGAGATACCATGCTGGAAGTCGCAGAATTGCTGAAGTCCCGTCAGGTGAGAAAAATCTTCCTCTGCTCCACCTTTGGACTCTTCACGGAAGGACTGGAAAAATTTGACACCGCATACGAAAAGGGCCTGATCGACAGGGTACTGACCACTAATCTGGCCTATCAGTCTCCGGAACTGCTGAGCCGTCCATACTATGTAAGCTGTGACATGAGCAAGTACATTGCTCTGCTGATTGACACTCTAAACCACGATCTGTCTATTAGCCGTCTGTTAAACCCAGTGGACCGTATCACCCGTTGTGTCAACAATTATAAAAAAGAACACGGACAGCCCGTGTAAAATCGGTACAGCCAAACCTTTTTGTGCTTCACTGCAGCATTTCTCCCTTGGTGGAGCGTTTGTGTAAAAGGGAAGAACCATAGCATTTTATGTTGTGGTTCTTTTTTTATGTAAAAGGAGAAATTTTACCGCAAAGCAGCGTTGTAGCGGCGCGCAAACTGAGCTGTGCCCCTCAAAGATTAATGAGATGGGAGAGTTGAAGTGAACTTACTCACTTTATTTTGCAATAAGTATGAAATCATACTTGACTCAAGTACGATTTCATACTATAATACCGATACATAAGTACGATTTCATACTAAGGAGGTTCAACTATGTCTACAAAAACCAACGATTTTCTAAGAGAATTCAATAGATTAGAGAAAGAACTCAATGATTTGTATCATGATGTCGCTCTAAAAATGGGAATTTCCGACAGCGCATTTTCTATCTTTTATATTCTCTACACTCTCGGAGACGGATGCCTGCAAAAAGATATCTGCTACGAAATTTTTGCAAATAAGCAGACTGTCAATTCTTCCATTCGAAAACTGGAAAAAGACGGCTACATCTATCTGAAGCAGGGACGGGGACGAGACAAACACATTTTTTTGACTGAGTCCGGAAGACACTTCACAGAAAAACATATTATTCCAGTTGTCCAAAAAGAAAACGCCGCATTTACATCTCTGCGTCTGGAAGAACAAAAAGAACTATTGCGCTTGTCTAAAATTTATATTGAAAATTTAAAAACAAAACTACGTGAGATTTAAAGTCTGGCAATGCCGACAACTTTTAACAGGAGGAACAACGCAGTGAAAACAATCCTACGTTTTATGAAACCATATAAACGACTGTGCTTTTTCACAGTACTCGTCATGGTCTTAGATGTCGCAGGGGGACTGCTCATCCCCACCATCACAGCAGATATGATAAACGCCGGAGTCAGCGGCAGAAATATGGACTATCTAATCCGCGGTGGAGCTCTCATGTTGGCCATAACGCTCATTGCCAGTTTGGGCGGTCTGCTGGGCAGTTATCTCAGCGCAGATCTCTCCTCCAAAATAGGACGTGATATGAGAAATTCCATCTACGACCAATCGCTCAAATTTTCCGCCTCTGATTTTGAACAGTTTGGCACTGGCTCCATGATTACCCGCACTTTAAATGATGTAAATATCATTCAACAAGGTATTGTCTGGTTTATCCAAATGGTATTGCCTGTTCCGGCAGTCTGTATTATAGGAATCGTCATGGCCTTTTCCATTGATTCCAAGATGGGGTTTCTAATGATCGGCGCAACTATTTTTATCATACTTTTGGCCGTCTTCGTCACACAGAAGGCTTCCCTGATTTTTGACAGACTTCAAAAATTCCTTGACCGGATGAACGTAGTTCTACGTGAAAATGTCACAGGAGTCCGTGTCATCCGCGCGTTCAACAAAGAAAACTACGAAGAAAAACGCATGCGCAAATCTTTCGAGGATTACGCCAAATCAGCAATCCAGGCCAATCGTCTGTTCGCCGGATTAGAAAGCATCGCTTTGTTGGCAATCAACCTGTGTATCGTATGTATTCTCTGGTTAGGCGGAAATCGAATCGGCTCCGGTTACATGGAAATCGGTGATATCACCGCGCTGACCCAGTATGCTATCATGATTCTCTTTTACATCGTCATGGCCCAAATGGTCATCATTTTAATTCCAAGAGCTATGATCTGTGTCCAAAGAATCTCTGATGTTCTACACCTTGCCCCAGAAATCAAAGACGGTTTCTCTTCCTTAGATAAGAACGACTCTCAGGCTTCTGACATTATACGCTTTCAAAACGCAAGTTTTCGCTTCGCCGATACCAGTGAGAATACCTTAAGCAATCTAACTTTTAGTTGCCGAAAAGGGCAGACAACCGCAATCATCGGCAGTACCGGAAGTGGAAAATCCACAATTGCCAAATTGATGCTCCGCTTCCACGATGTCTCCTCCGGCTCCATCTTACTAGACGGCAAGGACATCCGGGAACTCACACAGAGAGAACTGAGGAAACACATCTCTTATGTACCACAAAAAGCGTGGCTGTTCTCCGGTACAATTGCAGATAATCTTAGATATGGAAATCCTCACGCGACAGAACAGGAAATGCGTCATGCCCTATCCATCTCACAGTCTGACTTTGTAAATGATCTGCCAGATGGCCTTCACACCCCTGTATCACAAGGAGGTACAAATTTCTCAGGAGGTCAAAAGCAGCGTCTTTCCATAGCCCGTGCCTTAATGCAAAAGGCCGGATTATATATCTTCGACGACAGCTTTTCTGCCTTGGATTTTAAGACAGACGCTGCGCTTCGAAAAGCCCTTGTCAGTGAAATAAAAGAGGCTGCCGTTCTGATTATTGCCCAGAGAATCAGTACCATTATGAACGCAGAACAAATCATCGTTTTGGAAGAAGGGCAAATCGTCGGCATCGGAACTCACGACTTTCTGATGAAAACCTGTTCTGTCTATCAGGACATCGCAAAATCCCAAATGAAAGGAGACACCGTCCATGAGTGAAAACACCAACGACACCAGCCTGCTCACAGACGATATGGATTTTGAAACGCCGGACCACGCCTGGAAAACTCTTAAAAGGCTGTGGCAATTTATCAGTAATCAGCAAAGACGCCTGGCAGTGGTATTTGTATCTGTGATATTTTATACCTTTTTGTCCATCGTCGCCCCTTTATACAGCGCTCATATTGTGGACCTGCTCTTGAACCGAATCAAAGAAGCCTTCACCCATGGCAGCACATTTTCCATTTCCTGGACAGAGGGCGGACAAGATATCTTTTTCTTATTGCTGATCTACCTAGCAGCAGCGTTTTTTTACGCACTTCAATCCTTCCTGATGTCCAGTTTCGCCGAGACACTCAGCCTGAGGCTGCGAACAGAAATTAGCCAGAAACTAAACAGACTTCCGCTCTCCTATTTTGACCGGACAAAAACGGGGACCATCCTAAGCCATACAGTCAACGACCTGGACAAGATGGCGGAAGCGCTGCAGACAGGAATGTTAAAACTGTTTACTGCCGTCGGAATGGTCGTCGGCTCATTGTTCATGATGTTTCGTCTTAGTATTCTGCTGACACTTATCTTTTTAGTATTTACTTGCATCGCTTTGGCAGCCACAAAATTAGTCTCTGCGAAAACTTTAAAGTATGCAATGAAACGGCAGCAATGCGTAAGCAATGTTACCACCTTAGTTGAGGAAGCATACAGCGGCCGGGTGGTTATAAAGGCATTTAACCAGGAAGAAAGCAGCTCCGAAAAAATGCACAGAGCCACAGAAGAATTGGCAAAAGCCACAAAAAAGACAGACTTTATGATAAATGCAGTCAACCCGGCAATTCGTCTGATCAACCGTTTTGGTCAGATTCTGATCGCGGTTTCAGCTGGCAGAATGTTACTGAACGGCACGATGACCGTGGGCGTTTTTCAGGCTTTTTTCCAGTATGTCAATCAGGCCTCCGAACCATTGACAGAAGTCGCCTATATGGTCAATAGTATGCAGTCTGCTCTAGCTTCTCTGGAACGTATTTATGATCTTCTAGACGAAGAAGAACTCTCGGCAGAGCCTTCTCTTCCTACCACCATAGACACTGCAAAGGGAATGGTAGAATTTCAGAACGTCCGTTTCGGCTATACTCCGGACCATATTTTCATGCATAGAATCAATTTTTCTGCAAAACCTGGACAAAAAATCGCAATCGTCGGAAGTACAGGCGCTGGAAAAACGACGCTTGTCAACCTTCTCATGAGGTTCTATGAGCGAAACGGTGGTAAGATTTTTTTGGATGGAACGGATACAACCGAAATGACCCGTTCCAATTTGAGAAGGAATTTTGGAATGGTTCTCCAAGATACTTGGCTGTTTGACGGCACGATTGCAGAAAATATTTCCTACAGTAAGCCTGGCGCTTCCCGCAAGGAAATCATCGCAGCCGCTAAAGCAGCCAGAGCAGACTTTTTCATCCGTACCATGCCACATGGGTACGACACAGTTCTGAGCAATGACACAGAAAACATTTCCACCGGTCAGCGGCAGCTATTGACCATAGCTAGAGTATTTCTTTGTAACCCTGCTGTCATTATCTTAGACGAAGCGACTTCTAGTGTCGACACCCGAACGGAAATCGAGATCTGCCAAGCTATGAAGGCTCTCATGAAAGACAGAACAAGCTTCGTAATCGCCCACAGACTGTCGACGATCAGAGACGCTGATTTAATCCTGTTCATGCAAAACGGCAATATCATAGAACAGGGCAACCACGAGACACTGCTGGCAAAAAAAGGCGCTTACGCAGAACTGTACTACAGCCAGTTTGCATAGGAGATAGCTCGCTTTACACTCCGAGCACAGCCGCCTGCGGCGACCACCTCTAACGTAAACTACATAAGCCTTCAAACCGTTTTATAATCCGGTTTGAAGGCTTATCTTTCATAAGTTCCCTAGACTTTCTTTCGACGAACCAACAAGCTTCACTTTCTGATAAGGTATCCCAAGTCTTTTCAGCAGTCTTTCCTCCCTGTCCTGACAGGTACAGATCAAAACCTGCCGTCCGCAGTCTGCCAGCCAGCGCAGACAGCTTGCCAAGCGTCTGTCATCATACATTGCAAAAACTTCATCCAGAATCAGCGGAAGAGGTTCCTCCGCACACAGTACCTCATTGGCAGCCATTCTCAGAGAAAAATAAATCTGTTCCAGAGTTCCCCTGCTGAGCCTGTCTGCCGGCACATATCTCTCTTCTGTATGCACACCCAGCTTCATCGTTTCATCCAAGGATACACGCCTGTATTTTCCATCTGTCAGCTCGCTGAAAATCTCAGAGATTCTCTCCTGCAGCCTCCGGCTGATTTTCCCCTGCATCTGGTCTCCCAGACGAACCAACGTCTGCTCCGCCAGCTCCAAAGCGTCTGCTTCCACCTGCTCAGGGGATGCAGCTGCTGCCTCCCGCCTGCTCTGCTCGTACTCTGTCCGTAGATTTTCCAACAGCTTCTGCTCCTCCTGCATCCGCTCCCAGAGTTCCTCCGCCTTCCACTGGATTTTCTGCCGCCTAAGCTCCTGTTCCGACTGTTTCTGAAGCTCAGACTCTCGGAGCTTCTCTTCCCGTCTGCGCACCCAAAAGAAAGCCGCCAGCAGTCCGGCTCCCATCACGGTCCACAAAAGCAGCCCCCCAAAAGGAACACCCTGCCATATTCCCAGGATGAACAGGAGCATCCAGACCGCCAGAACCGCCGCCATACTTCCGGCTTTTTTAGCCCTTACTGTTGTCTTTTCCGGTTTGCTGAGATTCCGCGCATCAGAGAAAGCTTTTTTCTGGCTTTTCCATTCCATCTCCAACTGCTCCATTCGAAGCTGATGTTCTCTGATTTTTTCTTCCTGCCTTTTCAGCTCCTCTTCCCGCCTCTGCCTCTCCTCTTCTATCCCGCTCAACACTTCTCTTCTCTGTCTGCGAAGCTTCTCTCTCGCTCTGTCCAAGTTCAGCCCTGCATCCTGGCCGTTCTCATAGCCTGCCATAAAATTTCGCAGCTCCTGCGCCAAATTCTGGTCTGTGATTCCTCTGAGCTGTCCCACCGACACGGTATTATCATAGAGGACCTCCGAGGCACCTCCCAGAAGCACACTCAAATCCCCATCTTCCACACACAGCAGCTCCCCGTCTGTCTCACAGACAAGTTCTGCTGCCGTCTTGTCCTTTCGAAAATCCCTGTTTAATCGGAAAGTCTTCCCACCACATTCTAACCACAGCCTGCCGCCGTACTGTCCAGGATTTTCCCAAGGTTCATATCTGCTGTAAGCATCATTCCTGGCTGCCCTTCCCCGCATTCTGGGCAAACCATAAAACATCCCTCTAAAAAAAGCATGAAGGGTGGATTTCCCCCCTTCATTTTCTCCATAAATCACATTGATTCCCGGCCCAAACCGAAATTCCCTCTGATTTAATTTTCCAAAATTATCTACTTTTGCCCTCTCAATCCTCATTCTTTCGTCTCCAACAACGCCTGAAGTCCATAGTCCAGCGCCTTTTGTTCCGTCGCACTCAGGGGATGGCCCTGAAAATGCCGAATATATTCTCCAATCAAAGTGCCTTCATAGCGTCTTCTAAGCTCCTGTAGATCATAGGCTGCATGTGTCCGGTCCCACACATCTACGACACGCCCCAGTGCGTAGAGCCGTTTCTTATCTATCCTCTGCCCCAGCTCCTTCTCTCCCTCCAAGGAAAGATGGTACATGTTTTCCTCTCCTGACTTTTCAATCAGCTCCTGCAATCCATTTTCAATTTCATACTGCCCCATATTCGGCTGGATTGGAAACGTCAATGTCTCATAAGCCCTCCTGGCTGCTGCCACCAGTTCCAGCTTCAAACTCTGATCTTTCCATTCTCCCCAGATATAACCATGCTTTCCTTCCTCATGCTTCTCTATAGGTTCCAGACTTCCAGAATATGCCATAGCCGTTTTCTGTGTTCTGCTAAGAATCTGCGGCTGATGAATATGCCCCAGTGCCACATAGGAAAAGCCTGCCTGAGCCAAAGCTCCATACTGGATTGGTATATGCTGCCCGTCTCCGCCATGAGCCAGCAGAATATGAAACCCTTCCTCCTGGCCTGGAATGGCTTTCGCATACCTCTCCTCCGTGATCTGCTGGCAGTCATAGCTAAATCCATAGACATACGTATGAATCCGGGAGAGCTCCACTCTCTGCATGGATGTCTTCTTCAAAAAGTGGACATTTTTGTTCCATACAAAATCACAATAAGCAGAATTTTTTCTCAGATAATCATGGTTTCCCGCGATCAGGACTACCTCTGTATCCTGTATCGTGGAAAACAAATAATTCACTTCTTTAAGCTCCCGCAAAAGAGGCTGCCCATGAAACAAGTCCCCGGCAATCAGAAGAAGATCTGCCTGCCGCCTGCCCGCCTGCTCAATCACCTGGCGAAAGGTCTCCCAGATCTCCTGGTCTCTCCCTGTACTCCAAGGATATCGCTGATCCGGCTTGGCCCCCAAATGTACATCAGCCAGATGTATAAAACGCATGGCAGCCTCCTTTCCTATCAACCATCAATTCCAGTCACTTTTATAAGTCACAGTTTTTCACCGTTCTCGGGAACGGAATCACATCACGAATGTTAGACATTCCCGTGAGATACATCACGCAGCGCTCAAATCCCAGCCCATAGCCTGAATGACGGGTAGAACCATACTTGCGCAGATCCATATAAAAATCATAATCTTCCGGTTTCAGCCCCAGCTCGTCCATGCGTTTTTTCAGCTTATCGTAATCATCCTCTCTTTGGCTTCCGCCGATGATCTCTCCGATTCCCGGTACGAGACAGTCCATAGCCGCCACCGTCTTGCCATCCTCATTCAGCTTCATATAGAACGCCTTGATTTCCTTTGGATAATCTGTTACAAACACCGGCTTTTTGAACACCTGCTCTGTCAGATATCTCTCATGTTCCGTCTGCAGATCACAGCCCCAGTAAACTTTGAAGTCAAACTTATCGTTGTTTTTCTCCAAGATCTCTACCGCCTCCGTGTAAGTCACATGGCCAAATTCAGAGTTCAGCACATGGTTCAGCCGGTCAAGAAGCCCCTTATCAATGAACGAATTGAAGAAATTCATCTCCTCTGGAGCATTTTCCAGCACGTAAGAGATCACATATTTCAGCATCGCTTCCGCCAGGTCCATGTTATCCTGTAAATCTGCGAACGCACATTCCGGCTCAATCATCCAAAACTCTGCCGCATGGCGGGTCGTATTGGAGTTTTCTGCACGGAAAGTAGGTCCAAACGTATAAATATTCCGAAAAGCCTGGGCGTAGGTCTCACCGTTTAACTGTCCGCTTACGGTCAGATTCGTCTCTTTTCCAAAGAAGTCCTGCCCATAATCCACAGTCCTGTCTTCCTTCAGCGGAGGATTCACCGGGTCCAAGGTAGTCACGCGAAACATCTCCCCTGCTCCCTCACAATCACTTCCTGTAATCAGCGGAGTGTTCACATAGACAAAACCTCTCTCCTGAAAAAAGCGATGAATCGCGTAGGCAGTCAGTGATCTGACACGAAATACTGCCTGAAATGTGTTAGTCCTGGGTCTCAAATGAGTGATTGTTCTTAAGTATTCCAGGCTGTGGCGCTTCTTCTGAAGCGGGTAGTCCGGAGCAGACATGCCTTCCACCTCGATCTCTGTCGCCTGAATCTCAAACGGCTGTTTCGCCTGGGGAGTAGCCACCAGAGTTCCCTTGACCACAATTGCCGCCCCCACATTCAGCTTCGAAATCTCTGCGAAATTCTCCATCTGATCGTGGTACACAATCTGCAGTGTCTCAAAAAACGTACCATCGTGAAGTACAATAAATCCAAAGGTCTTGGAATCTCTGACGCTTCGCACCCAACCTCCGACTGTGATTTCCTTATCCAAAAATGTTTCCTTATTCCGATAAATCTCTTTTACAGTTGTCAATTTCATACCAGCCTTCTCCTTTATCCGCAGCTTATTATAATCCCAAAAGAACAAAGTGGGGAAACCCACTTCAGCGCCTCCATCTCTTCAATTTTGAAGGGCGCAGCTCACTTTGCGTGCCGAACACAGTCTCCTACGGCATCCTATCTCTCGTGTAAGTGCGCATCTTTAGTGGAGCGTTTATGTGATAGGAAAGGGCTTTCACGCATTAGATAACAAAGTCTTTCCTCTCACATAATAAATAACAAAGGTGAAACTGTCATTCAAACAGTTTCACCTTTACAGTATATCCCATTTGCATAATTATGACAAGATATCCTCTGTGAAATTTCATATAGTCACTACCGGCCGAAATTTCAGTCTCGCTCCCCAGTTACCTGTCTATCGTCTCAATCGCCTTATTATAGATCTTCAGATATGTGGAATCTCCATAATGAAGACCGTCATAAGTAATGAAGCCAGTATTGATTAGGTAAGTATATGTATCGATATAAGAATAATAATTCGAAATATTTTCCCTAAGCTTCCAGTTAAACAGCCTCACCGAATACGGAGATCTGGGTGACCAAGCCGTACCATAGTTCGGACTCGCCGCTTCTTTGTCATTGGTAGGGTTGATGCTCATAAAGTACATATCGCAACCCTGCGCCTTAAGCTCCTTTGCCACAGAAGTCATAACCGACGTATACTCCGCGACTCGCTGCCCCACATCGTCCAAACCATCAATCAGATTATTGATTCCGAAATTCCAGATCACCGCTTTTTTTCCATGCATTTCCGAAATAGTCTTATAAAAGTTTTCCCCAGACTTATAATTTTCCTCAAACCATGGAAGTCCGATCCCGGATTTACACAAAAACGTCACATTTTCAGGAACTCCACCGTAGGTATTCTCCAGAGCTAGCTGGGTTCCATAAGTGCGGGAATCTCCCAGAAAGATCACCTGATCGTACTTCTCGCTGACTTCCACGGACATCTTCGCATTCTCACTCTCAATCTGACTCTTTTTTTTGCAGACCGCATACAATTTCATGGAGCTCTTCAAATTTGTGTACTTCTGGCCCATCTCATATTCTGGATTGCCTGTCTGGTTTTTCTTCGTGGACCATCCGAGGAACGTATAGCCTTGGGGACTGAAAGCTGTGGGCATCACCGCGCTCTTTCCTGCATTCTCCATTCGTATGCTGGTATACTCAGAACTTCCATTATAAGTATAAAAACGCAGTGTGGAGCCGGATTTCTTATAATAACTGTATAATTTCATATTACCACTTACATAAATACGCTGTTTCTCATCCAGCACGGACCCTTTTCCACCTTTGTATTTCGTCCACCCCACTGCACGGTATCCGACCACAGCCGGCAAATCCGGAAGCGTGATATAAGTCCCTTTTTTGACTTTCTCTTTCAAAGTCGAATACGTTTTCGCCCCTGTCGAGTTATAAAACTGAATCGTGCAATAGGTAATCTTACGGTACACCGCGTACAGTTTCGTATCCTTGCTAACCTTCAGGTGATCTCCTGACTCATAGACTGCTTTCGTTCCCTTTTTCTTCGTAGTCCATCCAAGTCTCTCATAGCCGCTTTTGGCTGGCAACGAAGGCAACACAATCGTTTTTCCCTCCTGGATCTTCTTTGCCAGTTTGTTCAGACTTGAACTGGTGCTGCCATCATTATTATAAAATTTTACACTATACGTTTTTGTCTTATGATTTACCTGATAGAGTGTTCGAGTTCCACAAACCGTATAGGTACTCCCTTCCTTATTCGTCACCTTCTTGCTGTACTTCTTATTCGTCCATCCATCCGAAGTATAACCGCTGTACACAGGCAGATTCGGCAGTTTGATCTTTTCCTGCCAGACTCCCTGAATTTTCAGCTTTTTCAATCTCGCCGTGGTCTTTCCCGTATTCGTCAGGAAAGTAATTGTATACAATTTCTGATGTACTGAATAGAGCACCATGTCTTCTGTGACCGTCAGTTCCGAGCCTGCCCTATATTTCGCGGATTTGGCATTCTTAGAAGAAGACCATCCCATCGCCCGCATATTGCTCTTCGCGTCCGGAGTTGGCAATGTGATCTGCGTTCCCTCCTCCACTGTGGTCTCAAATTCCGGATAAATATCTTTTCCATCCTGGTCAAAAAATTGTACAGTCACTTCTTTTGTCTCAGGCTCCTCAGGTTTTTCCGGTTCCTCTGGCTTCACTGTCGAAGACTGCTCACAGACCGCATACAAGTCCATATTCTTTGTGACTTCAATCTCCTCGCCCGCCTCATACTCGGCCTCAGTATCTTTGATATAGCTGCTCCAGCCAAGAGCGGTCTGCCCCTCTTCCACCGGCACTTCAGGCAGCTGCACTCTCTCGCCTTCTTCCGCTTCCAACTCAAGGTCTAAATATTTCTGTGAACCTTCCATGTCATAGAACGACAACGTATAGCGGACTGCCATCTCATCCTCGTCAGCCGTTTCAGACTCATCGACCAATTCATTCCCTGTCTGTATCTCAGTCTCAGAATTATCCGTCTCAGAATTCAGAGTTTCATTCTCCCCTTCAAAGGATGTCGCTCCTACCGGGGCCACAGAAGTCATCAGCAAAGTCAATACCAAGAACCAGCTGAAAACTCTGCATTTCACTGTTTTCCCATTTCTCTTCGTCACCTTCATTGAATTCTCCCCATAACAATCTTTACATTTCTATTACACATTTATTTCATTATATAAAAAAATACTGGGAAGTTCAATATTCAAAATAACTAGAAAAACCTATATTTTTTCAAATATTTCGCAGCAGTTCCGCTGCCTGGTTCCAAAGCTGTCTCTAATAGAACTTCCCAGCATTTCTCATTCTTTTATATTTTCCACATAACTAAAGAAGACATTTCCTTCTTTCGCAAAAAGCTCCGTACTGTCATTTATTCCATATGGCTTCATCTCCTTCGTTACTGGGTCGTAGAGATAAGTATTATATTGGTCGTATCCTACAATCACCACACTGGTGTCCTCTCCAGTCTTTGCCACAATCGGCCTTTGGGCACTGACTTCGTACAGTACGCTGTCCAAGCTACAACCGGACAGGTCCATCACTTGTCCTTTCTCGCCTAGATTCTCTTGCAGTTCATCCTGGTCCAGTATCCCTCGTTGAAAAGCATCCGGGACATCTGCGAGATTCAGCTGAATCTTTGTCTTCTTATTTCCGCGCTCCCATACGTACTGCTGTGCCCGATTCAAGACGACTCCACTGTTCTCGTCCGCGGCCTGAATCGCCCGGGCAGGCTCCAGATAACTTCCCATCAAGCTTCCCCTCGCATATACATAGTAAACTTCGCTGCGCGGTCTCGTCGGCTCTAGATCAATCTGATTTTCTTCTCCCATCTCCATCTTGGAATAGACTACCAGAGGGTCCTTGTTATTGATGGGCTCTTCAAAAGCGAGACGAATCTGAATTCCCTGCCTGCTGCTGGTGAGCAGTTCTACTTCCACTTTCTTGGCGGACACTTTTTTATTGTTCATCACATTGTCCTTGCGGACCGGCTGATAGCTGTTCCCGGACTTCCTTGAGATTTCCAGAGTCATCAAAGTGGGGCTTATGTCTACATTCGTCAGATACTCTCCCGACTCCTGATACTCTTTTTTCACCGTGCCGTCAAATCCTTCTATGCGAATGCTGTCCATGGCAAATGTCCTGTTCCCATTCTGATCAGGATTCAGATTTCCCTCCGATGCCAGTCCATAAATCAAATCCTCATTCATAAATCCCAGCACACGGATTCTCTGTCCTTTTTCGGCCTTGATCGTCCGAGACTTCTGCTCATCAAAGTCCATCTCGACCACGGTCTTCGAGTCATACAGGCTCATCTCCTCTGCCCAAGCAGCGCAAGCCCCAGTCTCAGACGCTGCAAAACAGTCTTCTTGTATGCTCTCCTGTAAAATCTCGTAGGAACATTCTGCCAGGTCCACCTGATAAAGATTTCCACCAGACAGCATAAAGAGCTGATTGTTCTTATTCATATAACACAGTTTGTCCAATCCCTGTTCCAGAAAATCATAGGACTCCGTGCTAGGGATAAACGCTTTCTCCGTCACCATATTCTGATCGCTGTTGTAATGACACACGCTGATTCCCATACAGCCCTCATGAACTCCCCGGTTCATATAGCCATAGAGAATAAAATCCACATTTCCTGACTTGCTCACCCGCAAAATTTTTATATTGTGGTCAGAACGGCTGTCACGAAAATCGCTCTCCGAAATTCCTCTGCGGAAGGAAAAAATACGTTCTATTTTGTTGGACTCAATTTGATATTCCCAGAGATCACCCTGTTGTACGAACGCCACAGATTTTCCAGTCTTATCACTGACATAAGACACCTTCCTGTCCGTCACACCCAACATAAGTCCTGTGTCCGACACCTGTATATGACTCCCACTGAATATCTGCTCCGCTGTCCTCTCAAAGTCCAGCAGACGTATTCTCTCCTCCGTATAGCGTAAGCGATAAAACTCCTTCACAAAGTAAAGCTCCTGGTACCCTTGCGCATCTTTTGCACTGATGAGATACTCCATGGAAATGCTTCCCGTCGTCTCGTTAATATCCTTAATGGTGGGAATTCCTTCCTGGTAAATCTCCGGACTTAAATCCCCCCAAGTGACCAGGTCTGCGGAAGAGTGGATATCCACCTGGTAGAAATTCTCCCCGCTGGAACTGCTGTCTGTCTCCAAATAGTTCCCTAAATCATCGGAAAACCCTTTATCCAGACATTTTTTAGCAAAATTTTCCACAAATGCCACGTATTCTTTCGTGTTAAGCCCTGATCTTTGCACAATTCTCGTGTAGAAATACACAGGTCCTTCTTCTGTCTCCAAGGTAATCTGCAAGGAATATTCCTGAGTCATCCTCAAATCTTTTTCCAGCTCAATATCCGCCCACAGATATCCTTCCTCCTTAGCAAGACTACTCAGTTTCTTATTCTCGATCACCTTGCTGCCATCTGTCGTGCGGACTTCATAGGACAAGCTCTCAACCCTTGTCTCATAAGGATTTACGACAACAGTCAGTTTCTTGGAAGCGTCCAACGGCGTGATGCTGTCCCGCATAAAATCTCCCTGCATTTTCTGATAATATCCGCACATCCGATTCGTCAAAACATCATCCACCGAAATCATCACTTCCGGCAAAACCGGATTGTTCATCTCCGAACGGTTGTCCGTCATTTTATTGTTCATCAGAAGCGAAGTACCAATCACTCCCAAGATAAAAACCACTAGCAAAATACCCGCACGCTTTAGAAACCTCTTCACTGATCATCCACCTCCTGCTCTTCTAAAAGTCTCGCAAGAGTCGGATTCAGATGGAGTTCCTCTATACACCTTCTGGTTTTTTCAAGGTTTTTCTTCTTTCCGGTATAGACTCCTCGAATCAGCAGGTTTTTCGGTGTATGTTCCATATCCACAAATTCCAAAATCTGAGTCTCATAGCCAACACCTTCTAAGAGCTGAGCCCGAAGCCCATCGGTAATCAAAGCCGCCATCCTCTCCTTCAAAATCCCGTAGGAGAGAACCGGCGAGAGCATCTCATTTCTGATCTGCCCATTTAACTCATGCTGGCAACACGGCACTGACAGTATCACCTTAGCCCCCCAGTACACAGCCTTGGCCAGAGCATAGTCCGTGGCCGTGTCGCAAGCATGAAGCGTCACCACCATGTCCACCTGTCTGACTCCCTCGTAGGAGGCAATATCTCCCGTATAGAACTTCAGTTTCTCATACCCATAGCTTTGGGCCAGCTCATTGCAGTGCTGAATCACATCCTCCTTTAAATCCAGGCCGATGATTCTCACATCGAAATGTCGCAGCTGTCGGAGATAGTAATACATCGCAAAGGTTAGATAAGATTTACCACAGCCAAAGTCTAAAATCGTAAGCTCTCTGCCCCGGTCAAGTCTAGGCAGAATGTCTTCGATGAACTCCAAAAATCGATTGATCTGACGGAACTTATCGTATTTAGTCGATACAATTTTTCCCTGCGGTGTCATAACCCCGAGGTCCACTAAGAATGGGACCGCTGTCCCTTCCGCCAGCAAATACTTTTTTCTACGGTTGTGTTCCAGCGCCGCCTGTTCCTTTTTGCAGGCATGTCGTTTCACTTTCGTGGTGAGGTGTCCTTTTTTGCTCACCAAAACCAGGCCGTCTTCATACTGCCCTTCCCACTGTAGCTGCATAAATCTCTCTTCCATCAATTCCCCGATATATTCGATCAGCTCCTGTCTCTCATAGTTGGTATGCAGCACCTTGGGGCCAACAGTCTCTGTGGCCTGGTAGATAAACTTGTCCTTAAGCAGAATAGGACGAATCTTCACTTTGGAAGGTCCGTCTTTGATTCTGCTCTTGCTGATTACCATTTGAATCAGCCCTTTTCCCATATTCTTATCAATAAAATCTTTGATTTCTTTTTTCATGGTTCTATTGTAATGGTTTTCTTTTAAAATCACAACCCTAAAAATACCTGTGACACCGATGCCTTCGGCATCTCCTCCTGGATATCTCCTGGTACAAAAGCACTTGAATCAGCTCATCTAGGTATCCCCGGTGTCTCTCCTGAACCTGTGTCACATCCTTCTTAATCTGATCGCAGATATGGTACAACATATATTTATCCGGATACTCATCGTACAGCATACTGCCTTCGTAGTCCATCCGCTCACACTCCTCCTCCACTCTCTTTTGAATCTGCTGGACTGTCTGCGGATAATAAGACTTCATCATCTGAAATTCTTTCTCCTGTATACGCTCCCCGTCGTAAAGAGCCGGATTCGCATAGGCCACATAGAAGGGAAAAAATTTATCATAATACATAGACGAATTGTACTCCTCATTCAGAATGGTCTGTTACAGTATATGCGCATCTTTTCAGAGTGTGCATCTTAGCAGGACGTTTTTATTGCATAGGAAACTTCGTTTCCTATGCAATAAAAACGCCCCGGCTCCGACGCCAGGGCACTTCATTATCCTTACTTTTTATACTGTTCTAATCGCTGCACGAGCCTCTCATAGTGCATAAAATGCGAAGCCTTTACCAGAATTGTGTCTCCGTCCCTCAGATAGCTGAACAGGTTCCTTTCTAGTTTTTTCGAATCCACCTCATAGATAACCTCCAGATTCGGGTTCGCCGCTTTCGCTGCCTCTGACATATATCTGCTCAAAGACCCGGTACAGATCAGGAGGTCCAAGCCGCACCTTCCCGCGTGGTCTCCCACCTCTGCGTGCAGTTCCTTCTCCTGTTCTCCCAGTTCCCCCATATCTCCCAGAATAGCCACCTTTCGCCCCAGGGCATCCTTCAGGACATCCAGAGACGCCTTCATGGAGACTGGATTCGCGTTATAGCAGTCATCCACAATCAAAAAGTGGTCCGTCTCAATCATGCGAAACCGTCCGCTGATAGGCTCTAAGCTCTCTATTCCACGTCTGATCTGCTCCGGAGTCAAGCCATGCACCATCCCCACAGCCGCAGCAGCCAGTGCGTTATAGACCATGTGCTGGCCAGGCATCGGTATCTCCACTGCAAACTCCGCCTCCGGCAGATGTATCCGACAGCTCATCCCTTTTAACCCACGGCTTTGAATCTGGTCTGCATAGACTGGAAATGCAGGATTCATCCCAAAGAAAATCGGTTCTTTGCCCTGAACTTGGCGAATCGTGGCCAGTTTGTCGTCATCTCCATTCAGAATCGCTCGTCCGCCTTCTTTCAGATAACGGAAGACCTCCGTCTTTGCCTTCAGCACACCATCTCTGTCTCCTAAAAACTCTAGGTGACACTGACCGATGTTCGTAATCACACAGGTATCTGGTCGAGCGATATCCGCCAGCCGGCTCATCTCCCCAAAATCACTGATTCCCATCTCTAAAACAGCGATCTCATGGTAATCCCTCAGCCGGAATACCGTCAGCGGAAGCCCAAGCTCATTGTTAAAATTCCCCTGGGTCTTCAAGATATGATACTTCTCCTTCAAGACAGAGGCAATCACCTCTTTCGTGCTGGTCTTCCCCACACTCCCAGTGATTCCCACCACCGGAATTTTAAGCTGTTCCAGATAAAACTTCGCAATATCCTTTACAGCCTGCAAAGAGGACGCCACCTGAATATACGGAAACCGCGCTTCTGGCAGTTCCTTCTGTGAGAGCGTCGCCAGCGCTCCCGCCTCCATCACATTGGGGATAAAACTGTGGCCGTCCACACGCTCTCCCACAATGGGAACGAACAGGCAACCCGGAGCCGCCTGCCTACTGTCGCTGGTAATCGCCGTCACCTCCGTCCAGCGGCTTTTCTCGTCTCCTCTGTAGATTCCATTACAAACATTTGCTATATTTTCCAAGGTCAGGTTTTTCATCGTCTGCACTTCTTTCTCTTTTATTTATATCACTGGCTGAACCATTGCTCGTTCACTCATATTTTTTCAGAGAGACCTCGATCAGATGCTCACATAGGGTCGGATAATCCATCCCCAATGCCGCTGCCTCCTGGGGAATCAGACTCGTAGGTGTCATACCCGGCAGAGTGTTTGCTTCCAGACAGTACATATTTCCCGCCTCATCCATCATGAAATCCAATCGTCCATAGGCTTGTAGCGCCAGCGCTTTATATCCTCTTACTGCGTACTCCTGCATCTTCCGCGTTTTTTCCTCATCTAGAGGCGCCGGACAGGTCTCGATCGTCGCTCCTGCCTGATATTTATTCTTATAGTCATAAAAGCCGCTCACCGGCTCGATCAGCACAATCGGATAGGCTTCCCCATCCACTACGGCCACCGTGTATTCCTTTCCCTGGATATACTCTTCGATCACCACTTCCTCCTCATAAGAAAATGCCTCATCCAGAGCTTTCACATAGGCCTCCTGGTCCTGTACAATATATACTCCTATACTGGACCCTCCGCAGCAGGTCTTCACCACCACTGGGAAATCCATTCCATGCACAGACAGATCATTCCTGCGGTTCTTGACCGTCATAGTCACACCTTTGGGAGTCGGCACCTGATACATCTGAAAGAGAGCCTTCGTAATGCCTTTATCCATAGCCATCGCACTACCTGTATGTCCCGTCCCCGTATATTTGATTTTCATCAGATCGAAGGCTGCCTGCACCTTTCCATTCTCACCATTTTCGCCGTGGAGAGCTAAAAATACAATGTCCGCCGCCTTGCAAAGTGCCACTACATTAGGGCCAAAAAAGTCCCTTCTCTGCTTTTCTAACTCCTGGATTCTTTCATTGAAGCTTTTGATATACTCCGCCGCTGCTTCCACATCGTAGTCTCCCTCAAACGCGGCTTCCAGTTTTACAGATTCCAAACCGGCAAACACATCCACCAAAATTGCCTGGTGACCTTTCTGTCTAAGTGCTTTGCACACTCCGGTTCCTGAGACGATGGAGACGTCTCGCTCTGTACTGGTTCCCCCTGCTAAAACTACAATCTTCATATCGCTGCTAATCCTTTCCTGATCTCTCAATCTTTTCTTCTCCCGGATACGGCCTTAGTAGACGACCACGGGAGCGCCGATTTCAATATTGTTATAGATGATCTCCGCCTGATCGTAGGGAGTGTTGATACACCCATGGGACCCCTCCGTCAGATAGAGATCTCCGCCGAATTCTTCCCGCCAATCAGCATCATGAATCCCCACATTGCCATTGATCGGCAGCCAAAAAGTCACATCACTGGCATAATCCTCACCGGTCAAGACTGCCGGAGATTTCTTCGCATCCACCGCATAGACCCCTGCCGGCGTATCCCAGCCTTTGCTGTGATTCCCTGTGACCACCGGTGTATCCACGATCAGCTGTCCGTCCTTATACATCCACATTCTCTGATCTTTCAAGCTGATCTCCACATAGGTATCTCCGATATCATTCGTCGACCGGTCCCAACCTTTGAAGGCATAGACCGGCTCCCTCACCTGGGTCTCACCAGACTTAATCGCCTTTATCAGAGCCTTTGTCTCTTTATCTTGGTCGATCGCCCAGCCGTAATCTCCGCCCTTGACCCGAATGGTCTCTCCGAGAGCTGTGACAAATTCCCTCGTACACCCGAAGGTATCATAGTCGTAGCCCAGCTGATTGACATATTCTGCCACCTTAGCCTCATCTAAGGTATAATTTCCCTTCTTATCCAGTACTAGCCAATTTTTGATTACGTCCTTGTCCACCGTCTCTGTGCGGTCTGCAAAATCATAGGTAATTACCACATCTGTCAACTTGTTCATCTGTTTCAGATGTTTCTTCAGCGTCTTGTCGTCCTGATACACGGCCGGTTCCATATAGCAGCCTGCTTCTTCCAGATTCAATTCCTGCTCTTGATTCTCCACAGCCTTCTGTACCGCCTCATAAGTCCGCTCCTCATCCAGCTGATTACCCAGCACCTCTGGCACTATCTCAAACCCAGCATCCGTCTCCTGAATCGACGCGTCCTGCGGCGCAGTTATATTTTCCTCCTGAAAACAGTTCAGAGATTTCAGTTTTTTCTGAAGCTTCTCCTGGTCATAGGTGACACCAGTATCCAGCTGGTACGATTTACCCTTGGGTAAAGACAAGACCCAGGCAGCGGTGTTCTGTTTTTTCAATATCTTGCCAATACTGTCATCCGACTCATAGGTCAGTCCGATCTCCTCAGCCTCTAGCTTCTCTCTGCCCTCATCTCTCTCGTTAATCGCCAGCGTATAGACAGACACCTCTTCTCTCATATATTCCTGCGTCTGCTTTTCAGTCTTGAAAGAACAGTCGACACCGTTAATCTTGGAACCAGGAAGAAAATGTGTCTTAAAAAAGAAGATTCCACCCACATATACAGCAAGAGCCAAAACAACAAAAACCACGATCAGGCCAATCAGTACCTTTCTACCCGTACTCATTTTCACTTTCTCTTTTGTCATTGTTACCTCCCAAGGGTCCGGTCAGCTCAAATCTCACCCAGCAATTTCTCTACGCTCACTAATTTCACACTCAGCACAAAAATCTCCGCGGCCAAAGCCAGTTCCTGTGCGGAGGGAAGCGTAGGCGCGATGCGGATGTTGGAATCCTTGGGGTCTTTCCCATATGGGAATGTAGCTCCTGCTCCTGTCATAACTACACCTGCTTCTTTCGTCTTCGCCACAATCGCCTTCGCGCAACCTTCCATGGAATCGAAGGAGATAAAATATCCTCCCTTGGGCTTCGTCCACTGCCCAATGTCCAAACCACTCAACTCTCTGTCCAAAGTGTTCAACACTGCCTCAAATTTCGGACGTATCAAAGCCGCATGTTTCATCATATGCTCCTCAATGCCCTCGACATCCTTAAAAAATCTTACGTGGCGGAGCTGATTGATTTTATCATGGCCTATTGTCTGTATAGTGATATATTTCTTCACTTCTTCCAGGTTGGCCTTGGAAGCTGCCAATACCGACACTCCTGCTCCTGGAAAACTTACCTTCGATGTAGAAGCGAATTCAAGTACTAGATCTGGATTGCCTGCTTTCTCACACTCGGTGATAATATCTAACAAAGAGTCCTGGTCTTCCTCATACAGATGGTGTACACAGTAAGCGTTGTCCCAGAAAATCCTAAAATCCTTGGCTGCCGGTTTCAGGTTTGCAAAACGTCTCACTGTCTCGTCTGAGTAGGTATATCCCTGAGGATTGGAATATTTTGGCACACACCAGATACCTTTGATCGCCTCATCCTTGCTCACTAGTTCTTCTACCACATCCATATCCGGTCCGTCAGGCAGCATTGGAACAGTAATCATCTCGATACCGAAAAACTCTGTCACTTTAAAATGCCTGTCGTAGCCTGGAGACGGGCAGAGAAATTTCACTTTATCCAGCTTACACCACGGAGTACTTCCCAGAACTCCCTTCAACATACATCGGGACACTGTGTCAAACATGATATTCAAACTGGAATTTCCGAAGACAATCACATGCTCGGAATCTGTATCTATCATGGAACTCAACAGTCTCTTAGCCTCTGGAATTCCGTCCAGAACACCATAGTTTCTACAGTCCATGCCATTTTCACACTTCATGTCACTGCCCGCGTTCACCAAATCTAACATAGGCATCGACAAATCCAGCTGATCTTTGCCCGGTTTTCCTCTAGACATATCCAGGGAAAGTCCCTTTGCTTTTACCTCGTCAAACTGCTGAGTCAGTTCTTTTTTAAGTTCCAGAAGCTTTTCTCTGTCTAACTGACGATATGCCTTCATATTTTTTCCTCCTCATTCTATTTATGTACTCTCGTGAATCTGAACATTGAGAATGCATATTTTCTTCGCTGCAATCTAAGTGATATTTTTCATTGTACTATATTATTTCTACGAACGTCAACCGCTACAGCATGTGAAATATAGAAAGCCCAAAGCTCTCCAAGCGCATTGTTTTCAGTCAATTCCCTGTGCTAGAGCGCATCTCCATGCATATTTTCTATTGATTTTTAGGCCTAGACATCATACAATGAGTAGATGATGATTTCATGAATTTATAACACAGTAAAGGAGTTTACCAATGAGCCAATATAGAAACAGACGACAAGCTTCTTCAGGTTCTCCGCAAAATTCCAGAAACAATGCTCGTCTTCAGGCGCAAAGAAGACGCCGCCGCAGAAAGAAACGTCAGCTTCGAATCCTCTATACCTTATGTATCCTCATACTGGTGGCCATCGCAGGACTTGTGTTCTGGAAAACACGTGACGGAAGCTCAAAAAATATTCCAGAAAATCCCGCAGATCTTCAGTCAGAGAATAATGGTTCAGATATTCAAAAAGCCACACCCTCCCCTACCCCGACACCTGTGCCTGTGACTTTGTCCATCACCGGAGACGATTTATACAGCCATTACGCTGTCTTAATCCGAAGAAGTACCGGTGAAAAAATCTTTGATCTCAGAAGTGAAGAAAGGATGTTCCCAGCTTCTATGACTAAGATGATGACCGCTCTAGTAGCTTACGAGCAGCTCTCAGATTTGCAGACGAAAATCACACTGAATCCAGATATGTTTGACAAACTGACCGAAGAAGGCGCTTCCATGGCTGGTTTCTCAGCTGGCGAAGAAGTTACTGCCTTAGATCTGCTTTATGGTGTGCTCCTACCTTCTGGAGCGGAATGCTGCATCGGCTTAGCTGAATACATAGCTGGAGACGAAGAATCCTTTGTGGAATTAATGAATCAAAAAGCCACCGAGCTGGGGATGAATCACACACATTTTTGTAATCCCACCGGACTTCACGATGAGAATCACTATACAACTGTGTCAGATATGGCCATACTTCTGGAAGCTCTGCTGGAAAAAGAGGAACTGCGTCAGATCATGTCCACAACCAGCCACACCAGTGCCCCCACAAACCTGCACCCCGAGGGACTCACCTATCCCAGTTCTATGTTCGAAGACATGCCGGCGGACGCCCTGGCAAGCGGACTGATACTCGGTGGAAAAACTGGCTATACACAGGAAGCAGGGCAATGCTTGGCAAGTTTTGGAAAAGCAGACGGTGAGGAATACATTCTAGTGACTGGAAAAACGCCCGGAAATCCAGAAACCGAACCCTACCATATCATTGACGCTTATCGCTGTTATTCTAGCATTACAGTCGGAGACAGTCCCACTCCCGCGGCAGAAGAGGACACCTTATCGTCTCCCACACCGTCCCCGGAAAGCGCTGCCTTTTAGATCACGGTGCTCAGTTACTTACAGCAAACGTCTTTTAACAAACAGCAGAAAGGTAATATAATTATGTGGATTGCAGATAATTGGAAAGATTACGAGATTCTGGATACCTCGAAAGGAGAAAAATTAGAGCGCTGGGGAGACTATCTTTTAGTCCGTCCAGACCCCCAAGTGATCTGGAATACACCAAAAGTTCATCCCGGTTGGAAAAAGAAAAATGGCCATTACCACCGCAGCAAAAAAGGCGGAGGGGAGTGGGAATTTTTTCATCTCCCTGAACAGTGGTCCATTCACTATAAAGACCTAACATTTCATCTGAAACCTTTTAGTTTTAAACATACTGGCCTGTTTCCAGAACAGGCCGCGAATTGGGACTGGTTCTCAGACAAAATCCAAAATGCAGGCAGACCCGTCAAAGTGCTCAATCTGTTCGCGTACACAGGAGGCGCCACTCTCGCCGCCGCAAAAGCCGGCGCCAGCGTCACCCACGTCGACGCCTCCAAGGGCATGGTCACTTGGGCAAAAGAAAACGCAGCCGCCTCAGGCCTGAAGGATGCACCCATCCGCTGGCTGGTAGACGACTGTGTAAAATTTGTGCAGCGCGAGATACGCCGCGGCAACCACTATGACGCTATTATCATGGACCCGCCCTCCTATGGCCGTGGCCCAAAAGGTGAAATCTGGAAAATAGAGGAGTCTATTCACCCCTTTATCCAGCTGTGTGTCAGTCTGCTGAGTGACCATCCCTTATTCTTTCTGGTCAACTCCTACACCACGGGACTTGCTCCAGCAGTCCTGACTTATATGCTCTGCACGGAGCTAAAGAAATTCTCCGGTTGCGTGGAGTCTCAGGAAATCGGCCTCCCAGTCACTAGCACCGGGTTAGTGCTGCCCTGCGGAGCATCTGGTCGCTGGGAAGCCAGATAATCCGCGCCTGATCAGTGAGAAGACCGCCGTCACACAGAGAACACCTCCCGCGATTCCTAACGTAAACAATAACGTTGAGAGCCCCTGATCTGCAAACACCTTCCATTCCTGTCTCAATGCAGCTTCCATTGTGTGATACAGGGGCCCTCCCGGAATCATCGGAATCATCGCCGCAACCAAAAATACTGTGACTGGCGTCTTCTGTCTTCTCGCCATACACTCTGCATAGATCTGAAGAATTGCAGCAGCCCCAAAGCAGCAGACATAATCACTGTCAAAGATCAAATGTAGCCTGTCATAAGCTGCCCATACCAGCAAGCCTCCTAGAGACACCCAGAACAATTTTTTTCCTCTCAGATTAAACAATATAGAAAAACCCAGAGCTCCTGCCCACGCAGCCAGCACCTGTACCATCGGATTTACCATTCCACCATCCTCCTTTAAAACCATAAATTAGAGAGTGCAAATCCCATAGCCATGACCATCGTGGTCAGTGAAGATTCCACAAATCCTACTAAACCCGTCACAATATCTTTGGAAAACATATCTCTCATCGAATTTACAAAAACCACTCCGGGTATAAACAAAATAATATTGCCCAGGCTGATCATGTCCACTTGATTTCCCACTTGAGCCATCACTGCCAGATTCGCAAGCAACCCTCCCAAACAGGAACACAGTAGTATCGTCACAAAAGAATTTGTCTTCTGCCGAACTAAAAATTCTTCTGTGCACTTTAGTACAATTCCAATCAATGCTGAGACCAAAAGATCCCTTACAGTTCCTCCAAAAAAAGCTGCAAAAGCTCCTGAAATCAAAGCGCTGGCAAAAAGCTGAACACCAAACGAATACCCTTTTCCCTGACATATCCCGTCGAATTCTTTCCGAATATCCTCGGCGTGCAGTCTCCGTTCACAAATTTTACGCGATAGGCAGTTCAATCGGTCCAGCCTATCCAAATCAATATGCAACCCAGAAATTCTCTTAGTCTGCGTCAGGACTTCCCTGTCCTCCAATTCTACGGTAGTTATAATCGCATTATTCATCGAAAGCACGTCCACCTTTTTTGCCCCATATGCATAGCAAATTCTCGATATCGTGTCTTCCACACGTCCGACTTCCGCCCCACTTATGAGCATCTTCTCTCCGATGGACATCGCAAAATATAAGTATTCTTCTATCTCTTCTCTAACCATCTGTCCTCTATCACCAAAACTTATCCCTTTCTTCTAAATTCTTCCCAAGCCGCCTCCACCAAAGCAGAGTCTTCCAAAAAACGTAGCCCAGTCAAGGCCAAAATTCTTGCCCCTTTTACCATTCGCTCCATTCCATATGGAAGCATGCTATTCTTTGCAAACGCAATGTTGTGAGCCATACAAGGTTTTTCAAAAATCCGATACTGCGGTTCTAGAGTCGGAAGCTCCCAACTCACATTCCCCACGTCACTAGAGCCCCCATCCTCTGGAATATCCTCACAGTCACCCAATTCAGCCATAACTGCTTTTACCACGTCTCTTAATACACCGTTATGCTTCATTCCTTTACAGACCGGTTCAAACCAATCATAACTCAACTCACACCCTGTAGCCGTCGCCGCTCCCTTTGCACACAAAATCACTTTTTGTACCACTTCGTCAAAATAGGTCTGCTCTTCAGAACGAATCTCCAATCTCAGTGTACCCTGGTCCGGAATTACATTCGCGGCTGACCCACCCTTCAAAACAATGCCGTGGATTCTCGTTCCATCTTTTAACTGTTGCCTCAAAGTACTAACTCCGACATAAAACAGTACCACCGCATCCAGTGCATTGATTCCATCAAACGGTGCAGAACCAGCATGCGCCGCTTTCCCCGTAAAATGAAAATCTATACCACCGATTCCAATTAGTTTCGGACACAGAGTCGTAACTGACGCAGGATGCAGCATCAATGCCAGATCGTATCCGCAAAACGCGCCCCGTTCTGTCAGAAACACCTTTCCTTCTCCTGTCTCCTCTGCCGGTGTTCCAAACACCGCAACCTCGCCTCCCAATGTGTCCAATACTTCTGCCAGACCCACAGCCGCACCACAAGACATCGCCGCAATCATATGATGCCCGCACGCATGCCCGATCTCCGGCAATGCGTCGTATTCCGCGAGAAACGCCAGTCTTGGTCCTTTCCCCGATCTCTTGATCGCCTTAAACGCAGTCTCCATCCCCAGATAATTCTCTTCCACTTGAAACCCCTGTTTCCGCAGGTAAGCTACAATATATGCACAGCCTTTCCTCTCCGTCATCGCAGTCTCAGGATTCTCATAGAGATATCTCGCCATAGCTTTCAGGTCATCTGAAATGCTGTCAATCTCACAATTAATCTTCTGCTTTCTCTCCATAAAAACCTCCTCTCGCATCCCATTTGATCTATAGCATCCCACCTCTCATTATTTTCATTTTAGAACGTCGTTCCAAAATTGCATTAAAAACCAAAAGAGGCAATCTTAAAGAAAACTGCCAATGCACATGAATTCCGAAAAAACTATATATTATAGAAAATTTCAATATGAATATCCTAAATTCACTGTATAATTCAGAATATCATCCTGCATTCAAAAAAACAACTAGGCATAATCACCAAAATTTCAGACTTACTTTTGAGCATTATGCAATCAAAAATCCTTTTCTATTTAAAATAAAGTGGGCGAGCCCACTTCAACTTCCCCTTCCCCTCAATCTTTGTGGGGCGCATCCCACTTTGCGCGCCGCTGCAACACCACTTTGCGGTGAACTGCCTTATTGCAACTTGCGTATCCTTAGCGGAACATTTATGTAATAGGAAAAAACTTTTACACATTAGTGTAACAAGGTCTTTACTATTGCAAAAAAAGAGCCGTCTGTTTTTTGACAGCTCTTTTCCATATCCCTGCTTTTTATACTTTAACAAATCTCTGCTCCTGCCGGCATCTCTTTCTCAGGAGTAACTAGAGACAGGTTTCCGTTCTCGTCTTCCGCGCAGAGAATCATTCCCTCTGAGAGAATCCCTGCCAGCTTCGCTGGCTTTAAGTTCACCAGAACCATAACTTTCTTCCCAATCATTTCCTGGGCACTGTAGTTTGATTTGATTCCAGATACAATCTGTCTCACCTGACTCCCGATCTTCACTTTGGAACAGAGAAGCTTTCTCGATTTTTTCACTTCCTCACAGGCAATAATCTCCCCCACCTGGAACTGAAGCTTTTCGAAATCTTCAAAAGTCACCTCTGATTTTGCTTCTATATCAATGACTTTCTCATTGCTTTTTTCTTCTTCCTGAACCGGCGGATGAAGCTCCTCCACCTTCTTCAGCACTTCTTTCACATCCAATCGAGCAAAGAGAATTTCTGGTTTGTCCGTTACCTTATTTCCGGAAGGATAAAGCCCAAAATTCTTCAGATCATCCATGGAACGCTCTTTCGCATTCAACTGCCCTAAGATTCTGCCAGTCGTATCCGGCATAAATGACTGAAGCAATGTCGCTCCTATACAGATACCCTCCACGAGATTGTAGAGTACCGTAGCCAGACGGTCCTGTTTGCTCTCGTCTTTTGCTAGAGCCCATGGCATGGTCTCGTCAATATATTTATTACAGCGCTTAAACAGACTGAAAACTTCCGTCATAGCATCCGCGACTCTTAGTTCGTCCATCTTCGCAACCACTTTTTTGGGAACTTCCAAGACAAACGCTTTCAGCGCCTCATCCACTGGTTCTGCCACACCTTTGTCCGCCACGACACCGCCAAAATATTTGTTGGACATGGAAATCGTACGATTCACCAAATTTCCCAGGGTATTCGCAAGCTCAGAATTCAGTCTCTCCACCATCAGCTCCCAGGTGATCACACCGTCATTCTCAAACGGCATCTCATGGAGTACAAAATAACGGACAGCATCTACACCAAAGAAATCAACTAATTCATCCGCATAGATCACATTGCCCTTAGACTTGCTCATCTTTCCGTCTCCTTGCAGCAACCATGGATGTCCAAACACTTGTTTCGGCAACGGAAGTCCCAAAGCCATCAGGAAAATCGGCCAATAAATCGTGTGGAAACGGATAATGTCCTTTCCAATCAGATGCAGATCAGCCGGCCAATCCTTTTTGAACTGCTCGGTACTCTCCCCATCACAGTCGTATCCAATTCCCGTGATGTAGTTCGTCAGGGCATCCAGCCACACATAGACCACGTGGTCAGGGTCGAAATCCACTGGAATTCCCCACTTAAATGAAGTCCTGGACACACACAAATCCTGAAGTCCCGGCAGCAGGAAATTATTCATCATCTCATTTTTCCGAGACACGGGCTGAATAAATTCTGGATGCGTGTTTATATGCTCAATCAGCCGATCCGCATATTTACTCATGCGGAAGAAATACGCTTCTTCCTTCGCAGGTGTCACCGGACGTCCGCAGTCTGGACACTTACCATCCACCAGCTGAGACTCTGTGAAAAATGATTCACACGGTGTACAGTACATTCCCTCATAGTGGCCCTTATAAATGTCACCCTGTTCGTACAGTTTCTTAAAAATTTTCTGTACCTGTCTCTCATGGTAATCGTCTGTTGTACGGATAAACTTATCATAGGAAGTATTCATGAGGTCCCAGATGGATTTGATCTGTGAAGCAACCCCGTCCACGAATTTCTGCGGCGTGACTCCCGCCTCCTGAGCCTTCATCTCTATCTTCTGTCCATGCTCGTCGGTTCCTGTCTGAAAGAATACATCGTATCCCTCCTGACGTTTAAAACGAGCAATCGCGTCTGCCAGCACTGCCTCGTAGGTATTTCCAATGTGGGGTTTCCCCGAAGTATAGGCAATCGCCGTGGTAATATAATACTTTTCTTTTGCCATAATTACCGTCTCCTTCTCTTCATTTTCCATAAATTTTTACACAGAGAAAGAAAAGCAGCCTTCCCGGCCGCCCAAATCTCTCATATAAAGTGGGCAAGCCCACTTCAACTCCCCATCCCTAGCGGAGCATTTTTATTATTAAGAAAAGATTAGCATAGTTTCCCGCTTTTGTAAATACCTGAAGCCCAGCTTCCTAGAGCCAAGGGCTCTGATGTAAAACCGGGCTTCACAGAACAAAGTGGGCAAGCCCATTTCAGTTCCCCTATCTCCTCAATCTTGAGCGGCGCGTCCCACTTTGCGCGCCGCAGAAGTACCGCAAAACGGTGAAATTCCTCATTGCGGCGTGCGCATTCTTTTCTAGTTTATTTCTATTTTTTCCAGAACTCTCCTCTTATATTCCAGAAACTCTTCCGTAAGACTAAAGTCATTTCTTCTAGGCTTCGGCTCCCGAATACAAATCTCATCCACGATACTGCCTGGGTTTTTGCCCAGAATATAGATACGGTCCGACAAGAGCACCGCCTCATCTACGTCATGAGTGATAAAGATTGTGGATAGATGAATCCGCTCCATAACGTCTAGATACCATCTGTGCATTGCATTCTTTGTCAGCGTATCCAGAGCTGAAAATGGCTCGTCTAAAAGAGCAATTTTATCGGAAAACAGATAAGTTCTCAAAAGAGCTGCTCTCTGTCTCATCCCTCCCGAGAGCTGAGACGGATATTTTTTCTGCGTCCCCTCCAAACCAAAAGCTTCAAAATACGGACTCACCTTTTGGCGGGCCTCCTTTTTCTTCATCCCTCCGATCAAGAGCGGCAAGGCAACATTGTCCTCTACAGTCCGATAAGGCAGCAGCAAATCCTTCTGCAGCATATAGCTGACTTTTCCCGGCTGGCCCGTAATCTCTTCTTCCTCTAAAAAGACCTGCCCCTCATCCGGCCTTAAAAGGCCAGATATAATATTAAACAGTGTCGTCTTTCCAGCTCCACTGACTCCTAAAAGCCCCACTAATTCTTTCTCATGTATTTCAATGGAAACATTGTCCAAGACTTTTTTCTCATCGAAGGTCTTTGATACGTTTACTACTCGTAACTTCGCCATTCTTACTCATCCTGTCCCGGCAGATAATCGTTAGAAAATCCTGCGTCACTGGGAATCTCCTCTTCTGTCAGACCTTTTTCATTCAGCCACGCATAAAATCCGTTCCAACGCTCTGGGTCAATGTATCCCCAGTATTTTGCATCTGCCACATAGTAATCTTTTAAATATTCCTGGCTGGCAAGAACTAGACTCTCATCCAATTCCGGCACTTCCCCGCAAAGGATAGATGCCGCCTCTTCCGGGTCCTGAATCGCGTCTTCATATCCCTTGCCCAGTGCTCTCAAAAATTTTTTCGCTGTCTCCGGTTCTGCTTTTAAAAACTCGTTGTTCGCAATCACTACTGGCGTATAATAGTCAAACACCGGATCGATATCTCGAAATGCAAAGTAGTCTGTAGCCAGCTTGGCCTCCTCAGTAGCAATACCACCCCACGCATAGAAAATCCAGATCGCATCTACAGATTTTGACTTCAAAGCCGACACCTCGTCGGTGACTGTATTGGGAATTAGCTCTACTTTACTGAAATCTCCACCATCTGCTTCTACAACCTCCTTCATCATGGCAGTCTCAATCGCACCGTTCCAGGTCGCATATTTCTTTCCCTCTAACCCTTTGGGGCGGTCCATCCCTTCCCCTTTTCTAGAGATGATTCCAGAAGTATTGTGCTGTACCAGTGCGGCCACAGCTGTCGTCGGCAAAGCATCGGCCCCTGCCACGCCTGGCGCCATGGTATCCTGGAATGACACGCCAAACTGTGCTTTTCCGGATGCAACCAAAGCATCTGCTCCATCCTCAGGCGGCTGTACAATCTCCACTTCCAGCCCCTCGTCGCTGAAATAGCCTTTTTCCTGCGCCACATACAATCCCGTGTGATTCGTATTCGGCGTCCAGTCCAAGACAAACGTAAGCTTTTCTTTTTCCTCCGACTTGGGCTCATTTTTATTTCCCTGGCAGGCTGTCAGGGAAGCCAACAAGCAGACAGACAGAGTCGCCACAAGTATTTTTTTCTTCATATTTTTCTCCTTATCGCTTTGATTCCCATGCCATACAACGTTTTTGCAGCAAGTCTACCAGTTTCATCAAGATCAGACTGATAACAGAAATCAATAATATAACAGCAAACATTTTGTCAAACGCGAAGGATTTCTTTACCCTCGTCATATACACTCCAAGACCTTCAAAACCTCCCAGCCACTCAGAAATCACAGCTCCTACAACCGCATAAGACGCCGAGATTCTCAGACTGGCAAAAAACTGCCCCATAGCCCCAGGAAGTTTAATATATCGAAAAATCTGTATCTTTCCCGCTCCCATGGAACGGAGCAGATTAACGGCATCCTTGTCCGCCGACCGGAAGCCGTTCAGAAGCCCCACAGTGATTGGAAAAAATGTCACAATGACAATCAAAATCACCTTTGGCAGCATCTCGTATCCAAACCATAGTACCAAAAGAGGTGCGATAGCCACCGTGGGAATTGTCTGGGTCACAACCACCAATGGGTACAGTGCCTGATAAAGCTTTGCAAAGTGATCCATAGCCGCAGCCATCAAAAACCCCGCCACCACTCCACAGCCTAATCCCAGAAAGGCTTCTGCCAGTGTCACTTTGGCATTCTCCATCAGCAAAGGAAATTCGTTGATAAACGCCTGACACACTGCCACTGGAGACGGCAGCATATAGCTGGGCACAATTCCCAGCACGGATACTGCCTCCCACACCACTAGAATCACCGCCAGAGCTGTGATCGACCAAACTTTACTGGTGATGTTTTGTAACTTTTTTCTCAATAGAAAGCACGTCTCCTTCCGGCCTGTAGCTCACTTTTATATAAGCTGCCACGTGGGGAGCCCCTGCCCTCACTGCAATGTGCTGGCATTCCTTTACGATATCCATCAGCTCATCGTAGTCCCCTTCGATGGTCGTCTCAAACGGTCCCACATAATAGTTCAGTCCCGTACCTTTGATGTAGGCAATCACCTCATCCACAATACGAATCAGTTCCTCATCATTTGCCGCGTCCGGTAAGGACTGAATAGCTACACTTGCATTCATCTTTTGCTACCTCCTATGATTATTTTTAAAATTATTCAAATAGACTCTCACGCCTCAATGTGACAAGCTGTTCCCTATATATAGGAGAAAACTTTCACACATTAGCGTAGCAATGTCCTTTCTGTTGCAGGGAACAAAGTGGGCAAGCCCACTTCAACTCCCTCAACCCCTCAATCTTTGAGGGGCGCGTCCCACTTTGCGCGCCGCCGCAACACCGCCTCGCGGTGAAATTCCTCACTGCGGCGTGTGCATCCTGCCCGGAGGGCTTTTTATTGTATAGGGAACGAAGTTTCCTATACAATAAAAAAACTTCTGCCAGAATCTCCGACAGAAGGTTTCATCTTCTATGACAGGAATGGGTTCCCAGCCATTTTTATATGAGCCTACGCCGGTATTATCCGGATCAGGTTGCGAGTCTAAGACGATCTCAGTCTTACTCTCAGCCGGATTTACTCCAGCTCCCCGTTTTCACTATTTCAGTCTACGCCGTTCTTTGCAAAATGTCAAGACTTTCCCGCTGCCTGACTTCCATAATAGTAACAATTCTGCCAGCGCCATTTGTAAAACCGCACTGCGTGCTTATCGTGGCTAACGCCACCGTTTTACTCATAGAAAGGCACTCAGCTCATACAGATGTCCGCGCGCAAAAACATACAAGCATGTTTTATGTTTCCCGAACACTGTACGGCTAAACTGTTGCAATAACTTTACAACTCTTGCATAAGTCCGTATAATGTAGACATTCCATATACTCTCGTCCACGGAGGGTATCACCTAACGAACAGATAAAGGAGAAGATTATGAGAAAATGTAAAATATGCGGTGCTAAAATTCCCGTGGGTGCCCCCTGCTGCCCTCAATGTGGCGCTGTGGACCTCCAAAAAGAACACTTCGACGGCCACCACGTTTTTCAAGATTCCCTAGATCACATGAGTGGAAATCCTTACGAGGAAGACGGTTACGCTCCTGAAGATATCCGTCAGAATAAGGGAATGGCATTGCTCTCCTATCTAGGTATCCTGGTCTTTATTCCCATTCTCACCAGTAGACATTCCCCCTATGTCCGCTTCCATGCCAACCAAGGACTTCTCTTGTTTATCAGCAGCACTTTATTGCAGATTTTGACTCGTTTTCTGCACAAACTCGCAGATTTATCCTTTTTGTTCTTCGGCTTTGGACTTGCCTCAAAAGCACTGAATCTGCTGTCCTTGCTTTTTCTCCTGATGGCAATTTGGGGAGTAATTAACGTTTGCAGCGGTCAGGCCAAGAGACTTCCCCTCATAGGTAAAATACGTTTACTCTAAAAAAGAAACAATAAATGCTTTATTCTTATTATATTTTTCATCAGAAATTTGCAAATTAAATATTGACAATCTCAGTCAAGTATTGTATAGTAGGACTATAGTTAATAATAATTATTACTATTATTAATAAAGGAGAGGAAATGTATGCGAACCCTGAAATATAGTCGCCAACGTGAATCTATCAAAGAATTTCTTGATTCCCGTACAGATCATCCCACAGCAGTTACCGTATATCACAATATGCAAAAGGTATATCCTAATATAAGTTTGGGGACCGTATATCGTAACCTCTCTCTTTTGACTGAATTGGGAGAGATTAACCGTATCTCCACAGAGGAAGGCGGCGACCGTTTTGACGCAGTGACTACGCCTCACGATCATTTTTACTGTCGGCAGTGTCACAACCTCTTGGACATAAAAATTCACAGTTCCTCGCGTATTAGAGCAGACGTCTCTGAGGAATTTCCTGGGAAGATTGAAAGTTATACCACTCTGTTTCGCGGTATCTGCGAAGAATGTCTGTCAAAGAATCAGATAAAAAGTAAGAAGTGAACCGAGTTTTTCAGCGATTACGAATTTTTTGCTCCTAAAACTCTAAATTCTTTCTTAAAATAGTCAAAATTCTATTGACAAAATATGGTAAATATGTTAACTTAATAACAGTAATTATTACTGTTATTTAATCAATAATATATATTAAGAAAAGGAGAACAAAATTATGGCAAAATGGGTATGTAGTGTATGTGGTTACGTTCATGAAGGTGAGACAGCTCCAGAAGCCTGTCCGATCTGTAAAGCACCGGCTGATAAATTCACCAAACAGGAAGGTGAGATGACCTGGGCTGCTGAGCACGTAGTAGGTGTAGCACAAGGTGTTAGCGAGGATATCCTTGCAGATTTAAGAGCAAACTTCGAGGGAGAATGCTCTGAGGTAGGTATGTATCTGGCAATGGCTCGTGTAGCTCACAGAGAAGGTTATCCAGAGATTGGGTTGTACTGGGAGAAAGCTGCTTATGAGGAAGCTGAACACGCAGCTAAATTTGCTGAGCTGTTAGGCGAAGTAGTAACAGACAGCACAAAGAAAAATCTGGAAATGAGAGTTGCCGCTGAGAATGGCGCTACCGCTGGTAAATTTGATCTGGCAAAACGTGCAAAAGCAGCTAACTTAGACGCAATTCATGACACCGTACATGAGATGGCAAGAGACGAGGCTCGTCACGGAAAAGCATTCGCAGGGCTTCTGAAGAGATACTTTGGCTAAAAAATCAGAGATTTTCAAAGGGACAGGCTTGATGCCTGTTCCTTTTTTGTTTCATAAGAAACTGACGTTCTTATGAAACAAAAAATGCTCCGCGTAGATCGTACTGCGGTGGAAGGAAGACGGCACTTTGCACCTCGCCGCAGGCCAAGAATCCTGCAAGCAGTATTTTTCTATGTCGCAAGTTGTTCTTTCTACTTGATTAAGTTTCGACAACTTTCTACTTATTTCTTTTTATTGAAAGTACTTTCATACCCTCTGTGCAAGAATTCAAATCTGACGTTCCATTTTTGTTCAAATTGTGCAAAATCCCATTTGTCTTTAAAGTATTTTCTTTTGCTCTATAGAGCCTTGAAATTAATTTCATGAAAGAATATACTGCAAATAGTTAAAGAACGCATAAAGAAAGGAGACACTCCATGGAAGAGAAAATTGCACAGTTAAAAGGACATTTGATCGTATCCTGCCAGGCACTTCCTCACGAACCACTCCACTCCTCTTTCATCATGGGAAGAATGGCACTGGCCGCTAAAGAGGGCGGAGCCTTTGGAATTCGTGCCAACACAAAAGAAGACATCTCAGAGATACAAAAGAACGTAGACCTTCCAGTCATTGGAATCGTAAAAAGAGACTACGAAGATAGTAAAGTCTATATCACTCCTACCATGAAGGAAGTCGATGAACTGATGGAAGTAAAACCCGCAATTATCGCTCTAGATGCAACCAGTGATCTGCGTCCTAACGGCCAGACTCTGGATGACTTTTATCATCAGATTCGAGAAAAATATCCGAATCAGTTGCTGATGGCAGACTGCTCCACCATCAAAGAAGCTCTGCACGCGGACGAGCTGGGATTCGATTTTATAGGAACCACTCTGGTGGGCTATACAGAACAGAGTAAAGGTGACAAAATCGAGGCCAATGATTTCGAGATCATCCGCGAGATTTTATCAAAAGTCACTCACCGCGTGATCGCAGAAGGAAACATCAATACCCCTGAGAAAGCCAAAAGAGTGATTGAACTTGGATGCTACAGCGTGGTGGTAGGTTCCATCATAACTCGTCCACAGTTAATCACCAAAGCCTTCACAGAAGCACTTCGCACATTATAATTTTGACTTATAAATACCAAATACTATTTATTTCTTCACTGAGGCCAAGAAAGCCGGAAAGGAGTTCACTATGAACAAATTAGAAAAGTACCAAGGCGTAATTCCTGCATTCTATGCATGTTATGATGAAAATGGAGAAGTAAGCCCAGAACGTGTGCGTGCTTTGACCCAGTACTTCATCGACAAAGGCGTCAAAGGCGTATATGCCTGTGGTTCCTCTGGAGAGTGTATCTACCAGAGCGTGGAGGACCGTAAAATAACCATCGAAAATATTATGGCTGTAGCAAAAGGGAAACTCACCGTGATCTGCCACGTCGCCTGCAACAACACCAAAGACAGTATGGAGCTGGCAAGACACGCTGAGAGCTGTGGAGTGGACGCAATCGCTTCTATCCCACCAATTTACTTCCGCCTTCCCGAGTACTCGATCGCTGCTTATTGGAATTCCATCAGTTCCGCCGCACCAAACACAGATTTTGTCATCTATAATATTCCTCAGCTGGCTGGCACCGCTCTGACCATGAGTCTTCTGGCTGAGATGAAGAAAAATCCTCGTGTCATCGCAGTGAAAAATTCTTCTATGCCCGTACAGGATATCCAGATGTTCCAGACAGCCGGCGGAGACGATTTTATGGTATTTAATGGTCCAGACGAGCAGTTCATCAGCGGCCGCGTAATGGGAGCTGCCGGCGGAATCGGCGGAACCTACGGCGCTATGCCTGAGCTGTTTTTGAAAGCAGACGAGCTGGTTCGTGCCAACAAGATGGAAGAAGCTCGTGTACTTCAGTATGACATCAACGAGATTATCTACAAACTTTGCTCCGGCCATGGAAACATGTACGCTATGATTAAAGAAGTTTTGCGTATCAATGAAGGTCTGGACATCGGAAGCGTCCGTGAACCTCTGACTGGTCTGTGTGAGGCAGATCTAGCTATCGCCAAAGAGGCTGCTCAGATGGTAAAAAATGCGGTCGCAAAATACTGTGCATAAGCACAACTATGAGGGAGGTCTACAATGCAAGGTTTTACAGTCATTGACTTAATTATCTTAATCGTATATCTGGCAGCTGTTCTGTTTGCCGGCCTTCATTTTGCCAAAAGAGAGATGAAGGGAAAAGAATATTTTAAGAGCGACGGAACTGTGCCGTGGTGGGTGACATCTGTCTCTATCTTTGCAACTCTGTTGAGCCCGATTTCTTTCCTGTCCCTGGCAGGAAATTCCTATGCAGGATCCTGGCTGCTATGGTTTGCTCAGCTGGGCATGCTGCTGGCTATTCCGGTAACCATCAAATTTTTCCTTCCAGTGTACAGTAAGCTGGATATTGACACCGCTTACCATTATCTGGAGCTGCGTTTCCACAGCAAAGGACTGCGTGTTCTGGGCGCAATCATGTTTATCATTTACCAGATCGGACGTATGTCCATCATCATGTACCTGCCTTGTATGGTACTTTCTAGTCTGATGAACATCAATGTAAACATTTTGATTATCATCATGGGAATCATAGCGATCATCTATTCCTACACTGGCGGATTGAAATCCGTGCTTTGGACTGATTTCATCCAAGGTTCCGTCCTATTGATCGGTGTAACCTTCGGCCTAATCTTCCTCATCTCTCAGATAGACGGCGGATTAGGAGCTATTTTCCATGAATTTACCGCAGGTGAGAAATTCCTGTCCTCTAACGAGCCGTTGTTTGATGCCAATATCCTGAAAAACAGTGTATTCCTGCTGATCGTCGGTGCAGGCTTTAACACCATGGGATCTTATGTGTCCAGTCAGGATATCGTACAGCGTTTTACCACAACAACCGATACCAAAAAGTTGAATAAGATGATGCTGGCAAACGGAGGTCTGTCCATCTTCATCGCAACTGTCTTCTATCTAATTGGTACTGGTCTGTATGTGTTCTATCAGGTACAAGGAAATCAGCTTCCCCCAGCTGCTCAACAGGACCAGATCTTCGCATCCTGGATTGCCTTTGAGCTTCCCGTAGGAGTAACCGGACTTCTCTTAGCCGCAATCTACGCAGCCGCACAGTCCACTCTCTCCACAGGTCTGAACTCCGTAGCTTCAAGCTGGACTCTGGATATCCAGGAACGTCTCTCTAAGAAGCAGTTGAGCTTCGAACAGCAGACAAAAATTGGACAGTATGTATCTCTGATCGTGGGTATCTTCTCCATCGTCGTAGCCATGGTATTGGCAAACGGCGGAGTAAAATCTGCCTATGAATGGTTCAACGGCTTTATGGGACTCGTGCTCGGTATTCTGATCGGAACCTTTATCCTGGGTGCATTCACCAAGGTGGCAAACACTTTTGGAGCAACCATCGCGTTCATAGCTGCTTCCTGCGTGATGATTTATATTAAATATTTCATACCTGCTGATGCCGTGTCTATCTGGTCCTACTCTATCATTTCCATCGCAGTATCTTTGGTAGTAGGTATTCCGGCCAGCTTGATTTACCGCAAAGTGAAAGGCGATAAATCTGTACCGGCACCGCACACAACAATTTACAAGAACTAAGGTCCGTGGGATTGTAGTCCTAATTATACTGGCATCCGGTTCTGGTCTTCGGCCGGACTGGATGTCTTTTCCCATTCATCTCAAAAATAAAATTCTATTCAGCATGGAGGTAATGTTATGATCTTCGGAAATCTCAGAGATTTAAAAGATTTTTCTTTCTTAGAAAAGGGAATCTTAGAATGTTTTGAATATGCTAAAACTCACGATTTAATCAACTACGAAAAAGGAAGCCACCCCATAGACAAAGACCGCCTCTTCGTAAATATCGTCGAATACGAAACTACTGCGGCTGAGAATCGTTTCTGGGAAGCACACCGCCAATACTTAGACCTGCATTTGATGCTTAGAGGACCAGAACAGATCGACGTCAACTTTATCGACAACATGACTCAAAAAGAGTTTGTGGAAAAAGACGACTTTCTCCCCCTGGAAGGTGAGCCTAACAGTCACGTCATCCTGGAAAAAGATGATTTTCTGATCTGCTATCCCAAAGACGGCCACCGTACCGCTGTCGCCGTAGATCAGCCAGTTACCATCAAAAAAGCTATATTTAAGATTTTGATACCAGCATAAGGAGCTGTCACATGAAGCAATATATCTGCATCGATATCGGCGGAACCTCCATCAAATATGGAGTTATTCAAGAAGATCTCACCTTCCTTTATACAGGTGAGATACCCACTGAGGCACAGGAACACGGCGGACCCGGAATTGTGAAAAAAATCTGTAAAATCACAGAAGACTTTTTAAAAGACTTCTCTCCCTCGGGAGTCTGTGTCTCCACTGCTGGAATGGTGGACTGCCAGACCGGAACCATCACCTATGCCTCTCCTTTGATTCCTGAGTATACTGGAACCAGGTTAAAGGAAATTATAGAGAACCGCTTTTCCCTTCCTTGTGAAGTAGAAAACGATGTGAACTGTGCTGGCCTAGCTGAGAGTCACGCAGGCGCTGCAAAAGGGTGCGGCGTCTGCCTTTGCCTGACCATCGGCACAGGAATCGGTGGTTCTATCATCATAGACGGAAAAGTTTTTCATGGTTTCTCCGGCAGCGGAGCTGAAGTCGGATACATGTACCTGCCAGGCGGTCAGTTCCAGGACTTGGGGGCTAGTAGCATTCTAGTCAAAAAGGTCGCTGCGGCCAAACAGGTAGACCCCGCCTCCATCAATGGAAAAATCATCTTTGAGCAGGCAAAAGCCCAAGACCCTGATTGTCTGAGAGCCATCGATGAAATGGTAGACGTACTCGGTATGGGAATTGCCAATATCTGCTATGTGCTGAATCCTGAAATCGTCGTTTTAGGCGGTGGTATCATGGCCCAGAAGGATTTTCTGGAAGTAAAAATTCGCACAGCGATGGACCGCTACTTAATCCCTTCGGTATCAGAAAAGACACGGCTTGCCTTCGCCCAAAACCAGAATCAGGCAGGTATGCTAGGTGCCTATTTTCACTTTCAATCTCTCCACTAAAGAAAAGCTCCAGCTAAAAAAGAGGTATCCCTATGGAACACTATGAAAAGTCAATTATCCCACTCATTGAATCTGTCTACGCGAACTTGACCCCGTTAGAAAAGACCATCGCAGACTTTTTTATTCATAATCGGGAAGAGATGGATTTCTCTTCCCGCAATATCTCCCAGCTTCTCTACGTGTCAGAAGCCTCCCTCTCCCGCTTTTCCAAAAAATGCGGTTTCAAGGGATACCGGGAATTTCTGTTTCATTACAGACAGACTTTTTCCTCTTCCGACGAACCGGCTGCTGACGACCAGACAAAGCTTGTTCTGAACACTTACCAAGAGCTGCTAAACAAGACTTATTCTCTGGTCGACATCCCCCAAATGGAGCGGATTTTAAAGATTTTAGCTACCAAAAAAAGAATCTATGTCTACGGCCGTGGAAGCTCCGGCCTGGCCGCTGATGAAATGAGATTCCGTTTTATGCGTATCGGTCTGAACATCGTTTCCATCACAGATCATGAAATGATGCGTATGAACACTGTAGTGATCTCTAATGACTGCGCAGTTATTGGAATCAGTGTCAGCGGGCAGACAGAAGCCGTCATCAACTCCTTAAGAGAATCTAAAAAACAGGGAGCAGCTACCATCCTAATGACCTCCTGTAAAGAACGGGAATTCCAAAAATTCTGTGACGAAGTACTCCTGTTCGCAGTCAAAGAGCATTTAGAAAACGGAAAGGCAATCTCCCCTCAGTTTCCGATCTTAGTCATGTTGGATTTGCTGTACTCCCGTTTCCTGCAATCGGATAAATTCCGGCGTGAGGCACTCCATGAGTACACCCTAAATGTTATCACTCCCGTACCTAAGGACAAAAACGGATTGAGATAATTCAATATAACACTGACAGCCGCTCGCCAGGCTTATCCGTACAAAGAACCCCCTTTTTACAGACTTTCCCAAGTCCATAGAAAGGGGGTTCTTTTATCCTCCAAAAATTAAACTATTATTCAGAAGCCTCCGAATTCTCAGCGTTCTCGGACGCTCCATCCCCAGCGCCCGTGCTCTCAGCCTCTTCTGCCTTAAAGGTAAATTTATGATTTCCCTTCACCTTTAATTTTTTGATTGCTTTTTTGTCTTCGGAAATATCTGCCTTATCTCTCCACTCCTCCACCGTATCATCATAAAGCTCCTGTTTTCTCTCGGAAATAATGGAGTCTTTCTGATTCTCCGTTGCCTCTTGGTCAAAAGCACTGTCAAGGCGCACCACATAATAACTATCCCCATCTTGAATCAAAGAGGACACCACCTCGCCATCCTGAAGTCCTTTCACGGCTTCCTTTACGGCATCTGGCAGATTTCCAGTACTAGTGTCGGTTTCATCCTCCTCTTCCTCAGCCTCATTGGTAGAAAAACTCTCCGACAGCGCACTCAAATCCTCATCCACTGACTTGGCAATCGCATCCATATCTGCATCCTCAGTGGCAAGCACCTGGTCTAAAATTTCTTGTGCCTTCGTCTTTGCATCCTTCTCCTCCTGACCGGAATCTTCTTTTTCCTCGTCGGTGGTAGCCTCTGTGTCCGGCGGATCCACCTTCGTATATGTGACCGTTGTCTGAGCAGCCTCTTCATCTGTCACATTCATATCAGCATCCGCCTTGATCGGCTCCTGCATTTTCTGATAATAGGTAGTCAGCTCTAGGAACCTTTCTACATCCTTCTGGGAGACCACCAATTCACTTTTCACTTCCTCACTGTTGTCTTCCATGAACTGCTTCGCAGCCCTCTGAATCTTCTCCTGCTCCTCTTTCGTCACCGTGACTTCATATTCATCCGCATGAATTTTCAGCAGGCACATCTCTTCTAACTGCTCTAGAGCATCATCTCTTAGAGAATCCCCGTAAGTGGTTCCTTTTTTCTCGTCCTCCACCTGGTCCCACATGGAACTAGGATCACTCCCCAACATACTCATATACATCTGCGCAGTCTGAGCCTGTTGATAACGGGTCATAAAACTCAAAACACCCATTGAAATTTCTTCTTTATCCACAGTGGCCACGGTCTTACCGCCGTCTAGCTGTCCACACCCAGCAAGTCCGGACAATGCGATGGCCCCTGTTAGAGCCGCCACAATGATTCGTTCGCGATTTCTCTTCATGTCATCCTCCTGTACATTTATCTTATAAAAGTATAAACTTTTTTCATCGACAAAGCAAGGGCACTGCCCTAAAAGGTTGCAATTCAGACCTCCAATATCCCACGCCAAACTGCTGTTCGCAGCAGTTTGTGTGCATCGCGAAGCGTATTACTGCTCACGAATTACAAGTGAGTGAATGGAGACACACTCAGCCTTTCTGCCTCTCCTGGGCAGCGAAATCTTTTGCAAGCTGCTCCAGACGTTCTACAAGATTCTGCACTCCGAGTATTCCTTCTCCATTCAGATCAAACAAAAAATATGGTTTTTCTTCCGCCCGAAACTGTAACCTTCGGCCATATTCCTTCAAAAGAATCGGAATCCCCGCGGCATCAATCTTAGCTTCCTCATGCAGAGTTAATTTCACCTGTGCTCCCCGCTGTTTGATCTCCCTTAGATATGCCCTGTGGGCCGCCGCCTTTAAGGTGGCAATTGCCAAAAGATTCATCACTGCTTTCGGCGGTTCTCCGAACCTGTCCAGAAGCTCTTCCAACATATCTTCATATTCCTCTTGATTCTCAATTCCTGCAATTCGTTTATAGATATCCAGTTTTTGAAATTCATTGGCAATATAGGAATTGGGAATGAATGCATCCATACTCAAGTCGATAGTAGTCTCAAAGTCCTCCATGACGGTGATTCCCTTTGCCTCCTTGACCGCCTCATTCAACATTTTACAGTACAGATCATACCCCACCGCCTGCATATGTCCGTGCTGCTGAGCTCCCAGCAAATTTCCTGCCCCTCTCAGCTCCAAATCCCTCATGGCAATCTTGAACCCGCTACCCAAATCCGTAAACTCCCGGATAGCCGACAGGCGTTTTTCCGCAGTCTCCTTCAAAATGGAGTTCTTTCGATACATCAAAAACGCATAGGCAGTCCGGTTAGATCTTCCAATTCTTCCCCGCAGCTGATAGAGCTGGGACAGCCCGTACCGGTCAGAATCATGGATAATCATTGTATTCACGTTGGAGATGTCCAATCCCGTCTCTATAATTGTCGTGGACACCAGAACATCCAGCTCCCCATTGATGAACTCATACATGACTTTTTCCAATTCCCGCTCACTCATCTGTCCGTGTGCAAACCCCACCTGGACATCTGGCAAAAGCTGGGATAGGCGTGACGCCACCTCGGCAATGTCATTGACTCGATTATAGACATAGTAGACCTGGCCTCCCCTTTTTAGCTCTCTTTGAACGGCCTCTCTGACGGTCTCTTCATCGTATTCCATCACATAAGTCTGAATCGGCATTCGGTCCATAGGTGGTTCTTCTAGCACACTCATATCTCGGATTCCAATCAGACTCATGTGCAAAGTTCGTGGAATCGGTGTGGCCGTCAAAGTCAACACATCCACATTGTTCTTCAGCTTTTTAATCTTTTCCTTGTGAGTCACCCCGAAGCGCTGTTCCTCATCAATAATCAATAGCCCAAGATCTTTATACTCCACATCCTTAGAAAGGACCCGATGAGTCCCGATGACCACATCCACCCAGCCTTTCTTTAATCCTTCCAGCGTCTTCCTCTGCTCCGCCGGTGTCCGGAACCGACACAAAAGTTCCACCCTTACCGGAAACTCTTTCATGCGCTGCACAAAGGTATTGTAATGCTGCTGGGCAAGAATTGTTGTCGGAACCAGATAGACCACCTGCTTTCCCTCCTGAATCGCTTTGAATGCGGCCCTAAGGGCGATCTCTGTCTTTCCATATCCCACATCGCCGCAGATCAGACGGTCCATGATCTTCGTGCTCTCCATATCTCTCTTGGTGTCCTCAATGGCCTGAATCTGATCTTCCGTCTCCTCGTAGGGAAACATTTCTTCGAATTCCTTCTGCCAGACTGTATCCGTACCGTAGACAAAGCCTTCCTTCTCTTGACGTGTCGCATACAGCTTCACTAAGTCGCGGGCAATATCCTTTACTGCCCCCTTAACTCTGGTCTTGGTACGGTTCCACTCCTGGGTTCCCAGTTTATTCAGACGAGGCGTCTTCGCCTCCTGCCCAGCATATTTTTGCAGTGCGTCCAACTGTGTTGCCAAGATATAGAGGTTGCTTCCGTCTCGGTATTCAATTTTGATATAGTCCTTGACGACCTTATCCACTTCCACCTTCTCTATTCCTCGGTAGATTCCCAGGCCATGGTTCTCGTGCACCACATAGTCTCCCACGGTCAGTTCCGCGAAATCCTGTATCTTCTGCCCGGAATACTGCTTTTTCTTCTTCCGTTTTTTCTGTTCCTTTCCAAAGATATCGGATTCCGTAATCAGTACAAATTTTATCAACGGATACTCAAACCCCCGGTGAGCGTGACCATAGACGACCATAATCTCCCCGGGCTGAATGGGCCGGCTGTAATCCTCACTGTAAAAACTGCTCAGCCCCTCGTTCATCAAGTCCTGGGCCAGACGCTTTGCTCTGGTTCTGGAACCGGACAGCAGTGCTACACGGTATCCGCTTTTTTTCCACTGTCTTAAGTCCTTGACAAGCAACTCAAAGCTGTTGTTATAAGAACTCACAGACTTCACGGTAAGCTCAAACCGCTCCTGAACCTTCCAAAACTTCTTTGCTGGTTCCATCATGCACAGAGCCGCCCCATGGTATCGGTTCAGTTTTCCACACAGCTTTGAGATCTCAAACAAGAGATTGTCCGCCAAAGGCCGATTGCCCTTCTCCAAGCGGTTTTTCTGGCTCTGACGGAATTCATCCTCCACCTCCTGCCCTTTCTCAAGCATTCGGTTGGGTTCATCCAGGATGAGCAGCGTCTTCTCCACTGGAAAATAATCGGCAAAAGAGACCATTCCTTCCTCCCCCAGACGTTCCGCCGCCGGATAAATCGTAATCGTCTCTAGATTTTCAATAGATCTCTGGCTGTACGCGTCAAAACTCCTGATGGAATCCACCTCGTCCCCCCACATCTCAATCCTCCAAGGATTTTCCTCTGTCAGGGAATAGATATCCAAAATTCCGCCTCTCACCGCAAACTGGCCAGAGCGTTCCACCTGGGGAACCCTCTCGTAGCCCAGCCATACCAGCTTTTTGCTCAGTTCCTCTAAATCTACTGTGCTCTCACTATTTAGACAGACCAGATTCTCCTTGATCTGCCCTAGAGGCATGAGATAGTCCATGCATCCGTCGACGCTGGTCACCACCGTCACGCTCTCCTCCTCCAAAAGTGCCCGAACCACCTGCATCCTCTGTTTAATCAGCAGATTGCCATGAATATCGGCCTGAAAAAACAACAAGTCCTTCGCAGGATAGTAAAACACCTTCTTGTCGTAGAATCGATAATCCTCGTATAGTTCCTTCGCCCTTGACTCATCCTGAGCCAGAATCAGCCGACACGGAAAAAGCCCAGAAAGCCCACAGATTAAATGAGCCTTCTGGGATTCCACACACCCGGCAATCTGCACCAACCCGGGATTTCTCCCGATTCTGCTGCTGATTTCTTCATATTCGGCTAATCCTCTTAATGGTTGGACAAACGCTTCCATCGGTACTACTCCTCTTCTATCACCTGTTTTCGGTTATACTCGTTCATAGCTGCGTCTACACCATCTGTCAGAATCTTTTCCACGGCCGTCGCCGCCCGTGAAACAGCCATATCTATCAACTCTCGTTCCTCTTTGGAAAACCGGCTCAGCACATGGTCAGCCAAATCCCAGCCTCTCGGTTTTGCACCCACACCGATCTTAATCCTGATAAAGTTCTGCGTTCCCAGTTTCGCGATGATGTCTTTTATTCCGTTATGTCCGCCGGCGCTCCCTTTTTTGCGAATGCGGATTTGTCCAGGTTCCAGATCAATATCGTCATAGATCACGATTAGCTGGCTCTCAGGGTCAATCTTAAAATAATCTGCAATTCCCCGAACCGACTCTCCGCTTAAATTCATATATGTGAGCGGCTTCAGCAATATGACTTTTTCTCCGGCGATCATCCCTTTTCCATACATTCCCTTGCACCGGACACCAGACTGGGGAACCTGATGCTCTTCCACCAGCACGTCCACCGTGTCAAATCCTATGTTATGGCGAGTGTGCTCATACTGCTTTCCCGGATTTCCCAAACCTGCTATCAAATACATGTTCCTATTCTCCTGTCTCAGTTAAAATAAACCATCTCGTCAGGCAGAGCTTCGCAGGGGCGGACCTCCTGGGCATAGAGCACCGGTCCGTACCCATCGTATACCTTCACATTCTCCACCGCAATCTTCGCCGTCACTTCCACCCATTCACCGACAGCCAGCTTCGGCGCATAGGAACTCTTGCACAGAAAGCCAATGAAAGTAGTGTCATCGGCACAACAGGTCATCGCCATACGTCCAGGCACAAAGAACTTGCTCCCCATTCCTTTGGGCTTCATGACTCTTCCCCTAAAATGCACAGTCTTCCCTTCATAGTTCTCAGGATTGTCCATCGCATCCACAAACCAAATTCCATAGTCTTCTGGTAGAATCTCCACCACCGGAGCGTTCAGATCAAAGGGTAGCTCGTCCTCGAAAATATCTAGCTCCCCTTCCTCATCCTCGAAGATAATCTCTGCTCTCTGGTTCGCGACTTTGATTCCCCGACGGTAAGAGGCCAGTGGGTCGTCCTCCTTACAACGATTGAACACCACCATGTCTGTCGTCCTAACCATGTCCATAAAAATGGACTTCATATTGTTCATATAGACCTGAAAAGTGCTGGCATCCACCGTAGTAATCTGCTGGGCGACTCCCCAGCCCTCTGGCAGCTTCATCTCCATAAATTTGCTCACCAGCCACATACCATTGTATTCAATGATGACTCTCTCCGGCTGATACATCACATCCATAGCCACCAGACGTTCTGTCGTCAGCTCAGATTCATCCTCTAAAATCTCTACCATTGTGTTGCTCATCTTCAACAGCTCTGAGTCATACTCCTCTTCGCCCTCCTCGCAGAGAATCAGAAGGGTGCGCCCCTCTATATAAAAGTAATCTTGGCCAATCGTAAAATTCAGAAAAGACGTCTTACCACTCTCCAAGAAACCTGTCATCAGGTAAATCGGTACTCTGATTTCGTCCATCTCTTCCCTCCTATAATCCAAACAACTCGCTCAACTGATCTTCTTTCAGCTTAGAACCGATCACACACAGACGACCGGTATATTCCGGAGCCCCTTCTCTTAACTGAGTCTCCTCCGGCACCATGTCGAAGTAAATCCAGGTTCCATCCTCTCCCGGCAGCATTCCCTTCGCTCTCAGTATGATTCCATACTTCTCATCCTTTGAGAGCTGGTCTAGAATCTTTTGCAGCTGTTCTTTCGTGTATTTCTTCAGGGTCTCACGGCCCCAACTTGTAAACACCTCATCGGCATGATGATGGTGGTGATCGTGTCCGCAGTGCTCGTGGTCGTGGTGATGTTCATGCTCATGACAGTGTTCATGGTCGTGATGATGCTCATGATCGTAGCAGTGTTCATGGTCGTGATGATGCTCATGATCGTGGTGATGCTCATGATCGTGGCAATGCTCATGGTCGTGGCAATGCTCATGGTCGTGGTGATGCTCATGATCGTGGTGATGCTCATGGTCGTGGTGATGCTCATGGTCATGGTGATGTCCGCATACCGGGCACACTTCCTCCGCCAGCAACTCTTCCTGGAGAGAAATTGGATGCTCCATGACATCTAAGATCTTCGCACCATCCAGCTTCTCAATCGGTGTGGTCACAATCGCCGCTGCCTTGTTGATCTCTCTTAGCATCTCTCTGCACTGTTCTGCCTTCTGCTCGTCGATCAGATCTGTTCGGCTCAGGATAATCGCCCCTGCATATGCTACCTGATTGTTGAAGAATTCTCCGAAATTTCTCATATACATCTTACACTTTTTCGCATCCACCACAGTCGTATAGGAGTTCAAAACCAACTCTGCCTCTTTTTGCACTCCCTGGACAGCCTTGATTACATCTGACAATTTTCCTACTCCCGACGGCTCAATCAGAATACGGTCCGGGTGGTACTGGCCAATCACTTCTTTCAGAGAAGCTCCGAAATCACCCACCAGAGAACAGCAGATACAACCAGAATTCATCTCACGAATCTGAATTCCAGCCTCCTTCAGAAAACCACCGTCGATTCCAATCTCACCAAACTCATTTTCAATCAGAACCACTTGTTCCCCCTGAAAAGCCTCCTTCAGAAGTTTTTTAATCAAGGTCGTCTTCCCTGCTCCGAGAAAACCTGAAATAATGTCTATCTTTGTCATAATGATACTTCCTTTCTCCGCTTCTTTCCCTTCAGTCCCTTATCCAGGGGGCTGACAATCTCATTAAATAAGGATAACCAGCGATTCGCAATCCCTGGTCCAAACTAATTGGTATTATAGCACATTCAACAGGTTCACGTAAACAGTAAAGTGCCACAGACTTCTAAACTATAGAAATCTGCGGCACAGTTCAGGCCTCCATTATCCCGCGAAGTGTTTTTGTACATTTTGTACAAAAATCCCGAGACATACTCGCGCCAGACTGCTGTTTACAGCAGTTTGTGTGCATCGCAAAGCTTGTTACTGTTCACGAACCGCAAGTAAGTGAACAGTAACAAATCTGCGGCACCTTGACCGATCTATATGATAACGAATTATGGGACTTTACAGCAAAATTTATTTCAGTTCTTCTAGCTCTTCCTGTGAATAAAGAGGATATCTAGAGATAAATTCTTCCGCCTGAGCTTTCACATCAGCAATCACGACTTCATCCTCCGGCGCATTTACCACGCGATCCATCATTTCCACAATCTCAGTGACGCCTTCTTCTTTGACTCCGCGCTGCGTCACAGAAGTCAAGCCAATTCGAATACCACTGGTGACATTCGGCTTCGCAGTATCAAAAGGAACTACTTGCTTATTCACAGAGATACCCGCTTTTTCCAGAGAATCCTGCATCTGACGTCCCGTCACACCTTTGCTACGCAGGTCTACCACCAGCAAATGATTATCTGTGCCGCCGCTCACGATCGTATACCCTCGTTTGATCAGCTCCTGCGCCATATGCTGAGCATTTTTTACTACCTGCGCCATGGTATCATGGAATTCCTGAGACGCAGCATAGTGGAAACTCCAACATTTTGCCGCCATGGTCTGAAGATGCATAGACCCTAGGGCTCCCGGGAAACTTCCCTTGTCCAAAGCTTTCGCATATTTTTCTTTACAGAATACCATACCGCTCCTAGCCGAACAGAAGGTCTTCGTCGTAGACGAAGTAACAAAATCCATATAAGGAATCGGACTCGGAATTACCTTCGCAGCTACGAGTCCTGCCACATGTGCCATATCACACATGGAATATGCACCGACAGATTCCGCGATCTTCGCCACACGCTCATAGTCAATCAAACGTGGATAGGAACTTGCACCGCAGATAATCAGCTTAGGCTTCACTTCGTTCGCCAATCTCTCCATCTCCTCATAATCAATGCGGCCAGTCTCAGGGTCGCAGCCGTAGAAAGTATGCTGATACATGGAACTAGTCCAATTCGCCGGTGAACCGTGAGTCAGATGTCCTCCCTGGTCCAGACGCATAGCTAAAACCTTGTCTCCCGGTTTTAAGATTGTGGCAAACACGGAATAGTTTGCCGTGGAGCCAGAGTAAGACTGTATATTTACGTGTTCTGCCCCAAAAAGCTCCTTCGCACGTTTTATAGCCAGGTTCTCCATCTCATCCGCAACCTGCCCGCCGGCCTGAAAACGCGCCCCTGGATATCCCTCCAATGTCTTATTCGTAAACACGCTCCCTGAGAGTTCCATAACCGGTACCGGCACCGTGCTCTCAGAAGCAATCATCTCGATACATTTTTCCTGCCGCACAAGTTCTCTGTCCACAATTTTCGCAAGTTCCGGGTCTGTAAGTCTGGTCTGTCTTAACATTTGATACATCCTTTCCTGGCATAACCGCCATATAACATTTTATGTAATTTCTATTTTTTCTTTCTCCAGGTCTCGCTCACTTCAGCAGGGTCAAATCCCAAAGCCTCTGGATCAAATTCCGGCTCTTCTACGCCATTCTTTCTCTGCCTGTCATAGTCTTTGAAAATACGAACACCCTGATTTCCGAGGATAAGAAGTGCAATCACGTTCTCCCAGGCCATCACTCCGTGCCCGATATCTCCCATCGTCCACACCATGTCTGCTGACAAGACGCAGCCTAAGAAAATAATCACGAGAAAGACAATTTTCATCACCCAGTGGATGGTCTTATTGTTTGGAAACAAATAAAGGAGGCTGCTCTCTCCATACAGATAGTAGGCAAGCAAGGCTACCGAAGCAAAGCAAAGAATTGCAATAGCCACAAACGGAGCTCCCAATCCAGGCACTACCGTGTCGATGGCGGAAGATACAAAATCATTTCCATATGCCACACCTGGAAGTCCCTCATAGAGTAATCCATCCGCTCCGTCGCTGACATTATAACAGCCAGTCATCAACATCATGATCGCTGATGTGGTACATACAAAAAATGTACCGATGAAGACACTCACTGCATTGCTCAGACCCTGCTTCACCGGATGGTTCACCTCTCCGACTGCCGCAGTCACCGCTGAGGAACCGACACCGACTTCATTGGCAAAGACACCTCTTTTGATGCCCCAGGAGATCGCAGAGCCCGCAATTCCAGCAAATACCTGATCTGTCCCGAAAGCCGACTTGAAAATCAAGGCGATGACACCTGGAAGCTCCTTGATGTTCATCACAATAATCACCAGTGCCATCAAAATGTAGAGCATCGCCATAATCGGAGAGACTCTCTGAGCCACATTTCCAATTCGTTTCAGTCCGCCAAGGATTACAAAGGCCAAAAATCCTGTAAACACAATGCCCACGGCAACCACCGGGAGGTGAAACGCCGTCGCGATTCCCTGTGTAATATTATAGGACTGTGTTGTCGGTGCAAGCAGGACAAAGCAAAGAATTGTAAGGCTTGCGAATACGATAGCCATCACACGGCCAAGGGGCTTGCATTTCATGCCATGTTCCATATAGTAGGCCGGACCGCCCCGGTATTCTCCGTTAATCGTCTGGCGATAAGTCTGAGACAGAATCGCCTCGATCAACGCCACCGCAGAGCCGATCAAAGCCAGAATCCAGAACCAAAAGACTGCCCCAGGACCACCGAAAAAGATGGCGGTCGCCATACCGGAGATATTCCCGACACCGACTGTTCTGGCCGCAGTAAAAATGAAAGCCCTCAGCGGAGATAATCCTTTTGAGGAATCAGCTCCCTGTCCCATGTTTCGAATCATTTCCTTCAGATAGCGAAACTGTGGGAAAAGCATACGTATCGAGAAGTAGAGACCTGCTCCTAATACGAGAATAACCAAGGGCATACTCCACAAAGTGTCGTTGATTTTAGTAAGGATATCACTCAAATTTTCTTCCCCCTGTTCTTTTATACTTTTGTTGTTCCGTTTTCTCTATTATTGCACAGACAAGAAAAAGAACATATGGCCGGTTTTGTGAAAAGATGTATCATTTTTGCGATTGAGAGGAAACAAGCCTCTTCTTTAGCGCAAGGGAAACTCTACTCTGTACTTCGGACACGCCGGTACGCGGCCGGTGTCACGCCCTGATAGAGTTTAAAATACTTATAGAAATGATTCATACTGGTATAGCCAGTCTGCCAGGCTGCATCCTGTACACTCGCCCCTTCCCTCAAAAGCTGGGCTGCCTTGGCGATACGTATTTTGTGAATATAAGAAAGCACCGGCATATCAAAATGCTGGCGGAAAAGATGTGACAAATGGCTTGGCGTACAGCAGGCTGCCTCCGCAAGCTCGTTCAAAGTAAGCGCCTGTGAGTAATGCAGATAGATGTGGTGAAGAGCCCGATTCAAAGTCTCACTGTCTGTAAAGTTCCATCCGATAGCCCGGACAATGGAATCTCTCAGAGAAGAGACGTCGATGGGCTTTTCAATAATATCACAGGCGCCCAGCCTTAAAGATTTCTGCGCATAGGCAAAGGTATTATAGACGGTGATAAAAATCACTTTTGTCTTTGAGCCTTTTAATTTTTTGAGCACTTCAAAGCCATCCATCTTCGGCATCTGAATATCCAAAAACGCTAAATCAGGCTCTTCTTTCTGAATAAGCTCCAGTCCGCTTTGTCCGTTAGAAGCAGTTCCCACAATCTCAATTGGAAGCCCCTCGCTCTCGATCAGATAGCGAATAATCGCAAGGCTGGCCGTCTCATCATCACAGATTACAGCACGAATCATATCTTTTCCTCCTTGTCCGCTAAACCTATGTTCACCGCAGGTATCAGAATAGAGACTCTCATTCCCTCTTTCTGCCCTGGGGAAAAATGAATCGAAAAATGTTCTCCGTACACGGACTGTAATTTACGATAGACCATAGACAGACCGTGAGCGGCGCTTCCCTTCATCTTCTTCATAATCAGCCGACAGGATTTTTCATCAATCTGCTCCCCATTATTTTCCATCACAACCAACAATTCCCCTGCCTTCTCCTGAATCTGAAGAAAAAACTGTTTTTTCTCTTCCTGAGAAAATCCGTGAATAAAGGCGTTTTCCGCCACTGGCATCATAAAATTAAATGGAACCATCCACTGTTCCAAGTCCGTTTCAATCTCAAAATCAAGCTGTAATTCTTCCCCATAACGCAGCTTCTGAAGCTTTAAGTATGAATGCAGATACTCAAACTCTTTCGACAATGGGACTCTACTGCTGCTTCGCAGAGCACTGGAAAACAAACGGGATAAATCCAAAATAGACTGATACAAAGGCAGTATACCTCCCGCCAACGCCATAGAAGCCATCTGATTTAGAGTATTGAACAGAAAATGATTGTTAATTTTCAAATCTGTCATGGTATTCTCCGCATTTTGAAGGTCCGCAATCAATACTTCTTGATACTGCTGAATATCCGCTAGCTCAATCTCCTGCTGTGTCAGCTGTTTCTTAAAGCGGTAGACTTCACAGTAATCCGTCATCGCCTTTACAATCTGACGCAGAAGAATCTTTGCTCCCTGAATAGAGCTATGGGGCATGATATAGACGCCTTCTCTCGGTACCGCATGCATATGCACATAGCCACCTTGAATGTAGCCTAGAAAAGCCCCATGAAAAATGACTGGCAGACAGAACACTGTCACACCCCGGGGACACTCAAAAATCATCTCTTCATAAAAGGGGCAAGAAATATAGTGGCACATACAGGATGCCGTGTTGGAAGAGATTTCCTCCATACAGTTCTGGTAACAAAAAAGCGGAAATATCCTAGTTCTTTTCAGAGGTCTCCCTGACGCGTTGAAGATCACATAAGAATAGTGAAGCGTGTCCAGAAACTGCTCACAAGTTCCATTGATCGCCATCCGAAGATACTCCTCTGCCTCCTCGTCACTCAACCCATACTGATTTGCCTCGCTAGACACCGTCGGCTCAAATCTCACAATCTCCGGACAGGAAACCATCAGATGCTTAAATTCCTCATCTCCCTCATTATACATCTCATGAATAACCCCAGCCTTCCAGTGCAAAGTCACCTGAGGTTTTGACATGTCTATCTTCTGCCCATCCACTAAGCTGTAGCCTGTTCCCTGAAGGGTGTAAAGTACCTGTTCTGTAAAATGAATATGAGGGTTCATATGGGCATGAGGAAAGATCGTCACAATCCCAACATTCAGTGCCGCTCTGCTTTCGTCCATATCTTCTTCCAGCCAGTCTATATATCCCCAGTCCGTATCTTGTCTCGTCATCCTTATTGCTCCTCTTCCCTATGTTCTGTCTACAGTTCCCCAGTATAAAACAAAGTGGGCAAGCCCACTTCACCTCCCCCATCCCCTCAATCTTTGAGAGGCGCGTTCCACTTTGCGCGCCGCCGCAACACCGCTTCGCGGTGAAATTCCTTATTGCGGCGTGCGCATCCTTAGCGGAGCGTTTTTATAATAGGAAGGAGCTTTCACACATTAGCGTGACAAGGTCTTTCCTATTATAAAACAAAGTGGGCAAGCCCACTTCACCTCCCCCATCCCCTCAATCTTTGAG
>ENA-ORTH01000261-ORTH01000261.1-human-gut-metagenome-genome-assembly--contig:-NODE-261-length-67962-cov-8.895460_pt1 | contig 67962 bp, 61 predicted proteins | sample MGYA00241914_ERZ509192 | MGnify/ENA primary metagenome ERZ509192 (study PRJEB26280, sample SAMEA2338826) | human gut metagenome | biome: human gut; feature: human-associated habitat; material: faeces...
GAAACGGCGCTATTTCTTGATATCACGTGGCCTTTTTTTTGTTCAGTGGACATTAATATAATAAAACCGAACACTGGAGGTAAAAGGCATCATGAGAATCCTGATTATAGAAGATGAAAAACTGCTGGCCGATTCGCTTAAAGCCCTGCTTGAGCAAAATGGCTTCGAAGCCGATGCCGCCTGCGACGGCAAAACCGGTGAGTATTATGCTGCGCTGGGAATTTATGACCTGCTGATCCTGGACGTGATGATGCCGGAGCGGGACGGTTATGAGGTGGCCCGGCGGCTTCGGGAAAGGCGGATGGAAATGCCCATCCTGATGCTGACGGCCCGATCTGAACTGGACGATCGAGTGACAGGGCTGAACGCCGGCGCCGATTACTACCTGACGAAACCCTTTGATACGCAGGAATTGTTGGCCTGCGTCAATGCATTGCTGCGCAGACAGGGCGTACATGTGGACGTGCTTTCCTTTGGAAATACCGTTCTGGACTTAGCCAGCGCCACACTGGTCTGTGGAGCGGAGCGTATTCGGCTTTCCTCCAGAGAGTTTGAGATCATGCGGCTTCTTCTCCGGGCGGAGGGAAATAACATTTCCAAGGAAACGATCCTCACCAAGGTATGGGGATATGACTCTGATGCGGTGGAAAATCACGTGGAGGTATACATCGGTTTTTTGAGAAAGAAACTTGCGAATATTGGCTCCAACGTGCGGATCGAGGCGATCCGCCGGCTGGGATATCACCTGGAGGTATGCGTACATGCTTAAAAAGCTGCGGCTCAAATTTGTGTTGATCAACATGAGCATCGTGACCATCATGCTCTGCGTCATCCTGGGATTGATCTTTTATTTTACCAGCGCGAATCTGGAGGCCGCGAGCATCAATATGATGCAGAATATTGCGGCCAACCCACTCCATCTCGGAGTTCCCAATGAGAGAGAGAAGGATATTCGCCTGCCTTATTTTACGATCCAACTGGGACTGCGCGGTGAGCGCATTGCTGCCGGCGGCGGCTATTACGACTTATCTGACACGGATTTTCTGGATGATCTTGTAAACGCTGTTTTTTCGTCTCCAAAACAGCTTGGCATCATTGAGGAATATAACCTGCGATATTACCGCTCGGATATGCCGCTGAACCATTGTCTCGTGTTCGCGGATATCTCCAGTGAACGCGCGACGCTGAACGCTCTGCTCGGCACCTGCGGCTTCATCGGCGCGCTTAGCTTCCTCGTATTTCTCGGCATCAGCATCCTGCTTTCCCGATGGGCGGTAAGGCCGGTAGAGACGGCGTGGATGCAGCAGCGGCAGTTTGTGGCGGATGCTTCGCACGAACTGAAAACCCCACTCACCGTAATCATCACAAATACGGAACTCGCCCAAAGCAACGAGTGCAGTGAATCCGTCCGAAGGACATCACTGAACAATATTGCAGCGGTGTCCAGGCAAATGCGCAACCTGATTGAGCAAATGCTTGAGCTTGCACGCGCGGATAACGCTCGAGGAAAAGAACTTTCCGGCAAGGTGGAGCTGGGCAAGCTTATTTTAAATGCTCTGCTGACCTTTGAGCCGGTATTCTTTGAGCGCGGACGTATGCTGGAGCAACGGGTCATTGAGGATATTCATGTACAAGGCAGCGCGGAACAGCTCCGACAGATCGTGGATATCCTGCTGGACAATGCCCAAAAGTATTCCAGAGAAAGCGGGAAAACGTGGGTGAGCCTTCAAAAGAATGGGAAAAAGCGATGTCTTCTGACCGTAGAAAACGAAGGCGAGCCGCTTTCGCCGCAGGAAGCACGGGATATTTTCAAGCGATTTTATCGTGCCGATAAAGCGAGAAGCCGTACCGGAAGCTTCGGGCTTGGATTGTCCATTGCGGAACGCATTGCAATGCAGCACCATGGAAAAATATGGGCAGAAGGAAGAGATGGGGTCAACTGTTTTTTTGTGGAGCTTCCCTGTCTGTAACACAATCGAAAGAAGGCCAAACGCCGTACGCACTGCGGCGCTTGGCCTTCTTTGCGTACGATCTTCGGTGATCTATCTGACATCAGGCTGCGCTTTCAGCGTCATTTCAGCTTTGTGTGTTAACATGGAAATGCTGACAAAGCATAGCAAACAGGAATGGAGGCAAAAACATGATATCGGTCGAACATTTGACCAAATGCTATGGCGGCTTCAAGGCAGTCGATGACCTTTCGTTCGAAATCGACGAGGGACATGTATATGGCTTTCTGGGGCCAAACGGCGCCGGAAAATCCACCACCATGAACATTATGACCGGCTGTTTGTCTGCTACAGAGGGAAGCGTTAAAATTGATGGTTACGGCATCTTTGAAGATGCAGGCAAAGCAAAAAAACTGATTGGCTATCTGCCGGAGCAGCCGCCGCTGTATATGAACGAAACGCCGATGGAATATCTGCGTTTTGTAGGTGAGGCCAAAGGGCTTCATGGCGCAGAGCTGGAATCTCAAATCGAGGAAGTGATCCGCCAGACAAAAATCGGAGATGTGAAGGGCCGCAGGATTTCCGCGCTTTCAAAGGGTTACAAGCAGCGCGTCGGAATCGCGCAAGCGCTGCTGGGCAATCCGAGGGTCATCGTCCTTGACGAACCAACTGTCGGTCTGGACCCCATGCAGATCATTGAGATCCGCGCGCTGATCAAAGAGCTGGGACAAACGCACACTGTTATTTTCAGCTCACACATCCTGTCAGAGGTGCAGACGATCTGCGACCGGATTTTGATTATCGCCAAAGGAAGACTGGTCGCCTTTGATGAACCGGAGAACCTGGAAAAAAGGCTGCTGGCGCCGAACGAGATCACCATCACAGCCGACTCGTCCCAACAGGAGATCCGGGAGATCCTCTCCTCCGTCAAAAACATCTCGGATGTGCGCATCGAGGCGCGGGATGAAAGATTTGTACAGGCGCATATCAAAACCGACTGTGAAGATATTTTTGCAGTATCCCGCGCAGTGTTTTTTGCCTTTTCCACAAGAAAAACAGCTCTGCTTGAGATGTCGCTGAAAAAAGCGAATCTGGAGGACGTGTTTATCGAGCTGACAGAGAACGACAGAAAAAAACAGCCGTCTGAAGGACGCGCCCAAACAGCTAAAGCGGGAGAAAGTGAGGGAATGAGTAAATGACTGCGGTATTGAAGCATGAATTGCGGGCGTATTTCCATTCGCTGACCGCCTATGTGTTCGGCGCATTTCTGTTGGCTTTTGTTGGGATCGGCGCCATGATGTATAATCTTCAGGCATCTGTGAGCAACTTTGAATATGTTCTCAGCTTCGGCTGTCTCGTCTTTGTGGTCATCGTCCCAATCCTGACGATGCGCGTCATCGCGGAGGAGCGCAAGCAGAAAACAGATCAGCTCCTGTATTCCCTGCCCATCACCACCACACAGGTAGTCATCGGGAAATATCTGGCACTGCTCACAGTCTATCTTATCCCTCTGTGCATCATCTGTATTTACCCGCTGATTTTCTCGCAGTTCGGCGACGTTTATCTATTGACATCCTATGGTTCTGTTTTTGCCTTTTTTGTTCTGGGCGCCGCGCTGATTGCAGTGGGCGTGTTTATTTCTTCCCTTACAGAAAACCAGGGCTTTGCCGCGGGCATCGGCATTGCTGTAATTTTGCTGAATTATTACAGCGTCAGCCTTTCAAAGTACGTCTCTTCCACGGCAACCGGCTCTGTGATTGCTCTGGGCGTTATTGTTCTGGCTTTGGGGGCGGTAATCCGATATTTGACAAAAAACGATAACCTCGCCTATGCGTTCAGTTTTATTCTGCTCCTGGCAATTGCGGCGGTCTGCTTTATCGACAGCTCTAAATTTGAGGGTTTGCTGCCGCGCATTATGGAAAAGCTGTCGCTGTTTGAGCGTTTTTACACCTTTGTCAACGGAGTGTTTGACATGACGGCCATCGTATATTTTCTGTCGGTTATTGTATTCTTCCTGTTTCTGTCTGTGCAATCGCTTGAGAAACGGAGGTATAACTGATGAAAAAGATGAACCTGCTAAAGAAAAATCCGCCAAGTTACAACGCCTTTCGCGGCGGCTCGTACTCGCTGATAATCTCTGCCGTAGTGCTGGCACTTTTGGTCGTGGCAAATGTCTTTGCTTCTGCCCTGCCCTCCGCAATGACAAAATACGACATCAGCTCTACGAAATTGTACTCCGTTACAAGCAACACAAAGGTAGTTGTGAACGCACTGGAGCAGGACGTGACGATTTACTGGATCGTTCAATCCGGAAAAGAGGACGACATCATTGAAAACCTGCTCAGCAAGTACGAAACCCTTTCCGGGCATATCAAGGTCGTAAAGAAAAACCCGGACGTTTTCCCGACTTTCACGGAACAGTATACAAACGAAACCGTTCAAAACAACAGCTTGATTGTGGAATGCGGAGACCGCAGCCGGTTTATCGGCTATGACGATATCTATATCCAAGAAGCAGATGTGTATTCCTATTCCTACAACACCTCCTTTGACGGCGAAGGCGCCATTACCTCAGCCATTGATTATGTGGTCAGCGAGGAACTGCCGCAGTTGTATATGCTGGAGGGGCACGGCGAAGCAGAGCTTCCGGCTACATTCAGTGAACAAATTGAAAAGGAGAACATTGAGGTCAGCAGCTTTTCACTGTTGACGGTAGATTCCGTGCCGGAGGAAGCGGACTGTGTGCTGATTTACGCACCCACCAGCGATATTTCCGAGGAAGAACAGAAAATGCTGGCCAACTATGTGACAGACGGTGGAAAGCTGCTTGTCATGGCAGGGCCCACAGAGGAAGGGACGCTGAAAAATCTGTACGGTCTGCTGGAGGCATATGGCGTAGAGGCCAGCGACGGCGTAGTAATTGAGGCGGACCGGGAACACTATGTGTTTCAGGCGCCTTATGTACTGCTTCCGGATATGGCCGGCAGTGACATTACAGACTCTCTGATTGAAGAAAACTATTTTCCCATCATGCCGATTTCCCAAGGGATGAAGATCACCGGTTCTTCCGGAAATGGGACTGTGACAGAGCTGCTCACGACCTCAGACGCAGCCTTCAGCAAAATTGCAGGATACAGCCTTTCCACCTATGAAAAAGAGGAAGACGACATTGACGGTCCATTCTCTGTTGCACTCTCGGTCGAGGCCAACAGCGGCGGGAAAATCGTCTGGTTCGCCTCGTCGAGCTTCCTTGAGGATATGTACAATGCCTATTCCTCTGGGGCCAACGGAGACATGGCCATGAACGCGTTGTCATCTCTGGTCGGCGAGAGCGAAGCCATGGCGATTCGAAGCAAGTCGCTGAATTACAATTATCTGACGATCAGCGCGTCCACGTCCTCTTTGCTGAAGGTGATGATGATCGGCGTGTTCCCGCTTTTGTATCTGGGAATCGGCATCTGCGTGGTACTGACAAGGAGGAAAAAACAGAATGAAACGGTATAAAAGGCTGTATCTGCTGCTGGGCGTTCTGGCCGTCGCCTGCATCGCAACCTTCGGTGTACTCTGGTTCGAAGAACATCAGGAGCAGATCAAAAACAGCGATGAAATCATTTTGAAGGTTCCCAGCGACACAGTAACATCGCTGTCGTGGGAGTATCAGGAGGAATCCCTCTCTTTTCACAAGGAAGAAGTATGGCTTTATGATGAAGATGAAGCGTTTCCTGTAAGTGAGGAAAAGATAAATGGACTGCTGGCGCAGTTTGAGGAATTCGGCGCGTCCTTTATTATTGAGAATGTTCAAGATTACGGTCAATACGGGTTGGATGTCCCGGTTTGCACCATCCGGTTTTCCACCGATGAACAGGAATATGAGGTGCAGTTGGGCGATTACAGCAGCATGGATTCCGAGCGGTACGTTTCAATCGGAGATGGAAATGTCTATCTGGTGCAAAACGACCCGCTGGATCAGTTCGACGCAGTGCTCAGCGACATGATCGACCACGATGATGTCCCCCGCTTCGATGCCGTGGCTTCGATCCAATTTTCCGGAGATGAAACATACAGTATCGTTTATGAGGAGGGCAGCGATAACACCTATTGTGCCGATGATGTTTATTTTGCCCAAATAGGCGGCGAAATGCTGCCGTTGGACACCGAACGCGTGCAGAGCTATCTGGACAGCATAACCGACGCGGTTCTGACGGATTATGTCACCTATAACGCAACGGAGGAAGAGCTGCAGTCCTATGGGCTGGATTCACCGGAACTGACAATTTCGGTGAACTACACTTCGGAAGACGAAGATGGCGAGAGCTTTTCCGATGCCTTTGTGCTGAATATCAGCTGGGCTCCTGATGAAAAGACTGCGGCCGAAGCGGATGAGACAACCGAAGCGGAGAGCAGCGTCGAAAACGGAGAGACAGACAGCAAAGAGGAAGAGATTACGGCTTACGCGCGGGTTGGGGAATCGCAGATCGTCTATCAGATATCTGCAGCGGATTACAAAGCGCTGACAGCCGCGGCGTACAACTCTCTTCGTCATCTTGAGGTGCTCAGCGCAGACTTTGCAGACATCGAGCAAATCGACATTTCTCTTGATGGTGCGGAGTATACCATTTCTTCCGAAAAAAAAGGCAACGATCGCACATATTTCTATGGCGAGGAAGAGTTGGATATCGTCATGTTCCAGAGCGCTCTGGAAGGCTTGGTTGCGGAAAGCTTTACGTCCGAGCAGCCCTCGCAGCAAGAAGAGATTGGCCTGACGGTTTATCTGGATAATGAAAATCATCCGGAAGTTCAGATTAAACTGTATCGCTACGACGGCTCTCACTGCCTTGCGGTGGTTGACGGTGCGCCGGTGTCGCTGGTGACGCGTACCAGCGCAGTCGATCTGATCGAAGCCGTCCATGCCATTGTGCTGGACTAAAAGCGCGTGAAAGCACATGGGAAAACCATTTAATAAGCGGCCGCCGGAATGATTCCGGCGGCCGCTTATTGGTTTCCAGCAATACGGAGGATGTCTTTCATTTATGGGTATGCGGCACCATCCGTTATGGAAAGCTTTGCTTGAACTTCAATAGTGTAAACTTTATAAAATTTTTTCTTCGTTAATAAACCAATCCGAACCCATCGCCAATCGGCACAAGTTCGGATTCACGTGAAAAAACAAAGACTCTTTTTGACACCAAATGTGAACCTCTCCAACCTTGTGTGCAAGGGTCAAACGGTATGTGCTTCTTTTAATTGTTTGTTTTTAATCATGGTGTGCATTCTCGTATGCTTTCCGTACATCCTCCGGCAAACCGTTAGGAATCATGCTCCGCACCCGATCTTCGCTGCCATCCTGCGCTGCCTGCCCATAGTACCAGCACTTGAATTTCAGCATATCCAACACTTGGTTCATATGGGCAATTTCCGCCTCCAGTGTTTCCCTTTGCTTTTCAAAGAGTGCCTTTCTCTGGGAGTAGGTGGATGCACCTTTCACGCACCAGTCCATAAATTGCTTAATATCCTTGATTTCCAGTCCGGACTTTTTCAAACACTCAATAACCCTCAATGCTTCAAGTTCGGTATCATTAAATTTGCGGATACCCGATACTCGCTCCATCTCCGGAAAAAGTCCCTGTTTATCGTAATAGCGCAAGGTAGAAATGGGCAAACCGAACATTTCTGAAACTTGTCCAATCGTATACATACGCTCTCCTGAAAAAATTACAAATAAATTTTCAAAGCCATCTTGACCTAAAGTCAGGTTTATGTATTACCATAACTATAGCAGAAATGCAAAACCGATGCAATGGAAAAAGGAGATTTTTCGATGCGTAAAAATGTTTTGATTATTTCTTCCAGTCCTCGTAAAGGCGGCAATTCCGAAACACTGGCAGCATCTTTTGCAAAAGGCGCACAGGATGCCGGAAACCATGTAGAAACAGTCTGGCTTCGTGAAAAGCAGATTGGGTTCTGCAAAGGCTGTCTGGACTGCCTCAAGGCCGGTCATTGTGTAATTAAAGACGACGCGGCGGAGATTGCCGCAAAGATGCACGACGCAGATGTGCTGGTGTTTGCCACCCCGGTCTATTACTACAGCGTCAGCGGCCAGTTTAAAACCATGCTGGATCGTGCCAATCCGCTGTTCGGTACGGACTATGCTTTTACAAAAGCTTATCTTCTGGCAACGGCGGCGGAGAATGAAGCAGCGACGGTAGAGGGCACTGTCAAGGCGGTACAAGGCTGGGTAGACTGCTTTGACCGCTGTGAATTGGCAGAAACCATCTTTGCAGGCGGTGTCAGCAGCGTTGGCGATATTGCCGGACATCCTGCACTGGAACAGGCTTATCAGTCAGGCAAGGAGGTATAAACGTGGAAAATTTAGAATTGACCCAAGAATGGGATAAGGTCTTTCCCAAAAGCAACAAAGTAGACCATCAAAAAATCACCTTCCATAACCGCTATGGCATCACGCTGGCGGCGGATATGTATACGCCAAAAAATGCTGCCGGAAAGCTCTCAGCCATTGCGGTCAGCGGTCCTTTCGGCGCGGTGAAGGAGCAGTCTTCCGGGCTGTATGCTCAGACAATGGCGGAGTTTGGATTCTTGACCATCGCCTTTGACCCGTCCTTTACCGGCGAAAGCGGCGGCAGTCCCCGTTATGTGGCATCCCCGGACATCAACACGGAAGATTTCTGTGCCGCGGTGGATTTTCTGTCCGTGCAGGAAAATGTTGACCCCGACCGCATCGGTATCATCGGCATTTGCGGCTGGGGCGGCATGGCAGTCAATGCCGCTGCTATGGATACCCGCATTAAGGCAACCGCTGCCATGACCATGTATGATATGGCTCGTGTGAACGCCAATGGATATTTTGACAGCGAAAACACCGCCGATGCCCGTTACGCAAAGAAACAGGCGATGAACATCCAGCGCACCGAGGACTACAAAAACGGCAGCTACGCTCTTGCCGGCGGCGTGGTCGACCCACTGCCGGAGGATGCACCGCAGTTTGTGAAGGATTACCATAGCTATTATAAGACCCGGCGCGGCTACCATCCTCGCTCTCTCAATTCGGGCAGTGGCTGGAATGTCACTTCTTCTCTTCCCTTTATAAATATGCCGATTTTGCAGTATTCCAGCGAAATTCGGTCTGCCGTCCTACTGGTGCATGGAGAAAAGGCGCACTCCCGTTATTTCAGCGAGGGTGCATATGAAAAGCTGACCGGAGACAACAAGGAATTGATGATCATTCCGGGTGCAAACCACGTTGACCTCTATGACAGCCCGACTGCAATCCCCTTTGAAAAACTGAAAAGTTTTTTTGAGGAATATCTTAAATGAAAGAACGGATTTTTCTTTGTCTGCTGTTAGCGACTGTATCGCTGCTCTGCAGCTGCTCTGAGCAGCGGTATGTTCCAGACAGTATATCGTCGCATGCAGAAATCACCGCCAAGCCGAGAACTACGCGATCTGAGAAAAGCACCACTCTGCCTGGGCCCGAGCCACAGGAAAAAGAACTCACGATGATCGTAAATGGTATGGCGTTGGATGTCTCGTGGGAGGATAATGAAACAGTTGAGGAATTGCTCGTCTATGCCCCAAACGGAACAATTACAGTAAACACTACGATTTACGGCGGCTTTGAACAAGTGGGCAGTCTGCCTCAGAGTTTTTCCAGAAATGATGTACAGATGACCACCGAGCCGGGAGATATTGTGCTGTATTCCGGTAATCAGCTTGTGGTGTTTTTTTCCTCAAACACTTGGAACTACACCAAACTGGGGCATATTAACTTGGCTGCGGAGAAACTGGCGGGATTGTTGGGCGGTGACTCAGCGGTTATTGAAGTCAAATACGAATAATCGAGCAGAAAGGACGCAAGGAGTGCGTTGACCTTATAATTCTACCTGTTCGTATTATGCACAACATCCAGCTCTAAAAATTAAAAAGTTTATACACAAAAAGGCACTACGGCAACCAAGGAGTGGTCGCCGTAGTGCCCGCTTTCGTTAAATGGCAGGGACTTTGCAAAAAGAAACTGGACACCCGCTCTGATACACATTGTGTCAAAATTGGTGTCCAGTTATGGTGGAGTAGCCCCATCAAAATCCGAACTCAACGCCGACGCGATCTCGTCAAGTGAGATTGTCTGCGTCCCATGTTGATAGTTGTAGGTCAAGACCAGTTTATCATCGAACACATACACGGCGTTTACAAACGTATCAATCAGACGTTTCTGAAAATCACGATTTGCTGGATCGCCATGACGGAACTGCTCAAACCATGCCGTCATCTGTTCGCGGGTCAGCTTTGGCTTTTGCAGTTCAGCGGTCTGGATATTCACAAGGATTTCTTCTTTTTGTGCTTCCAACTCATCAAGCCGCTGTTTGGTGGACGGCGTGAAAATGCCCTGCTCAATTGCTTTCAGAATGTTTCCAATGGAGGACTCGGTTTCCGCAAGCTGTGAGCGAAGCGCAGGGGTTGTTGTGTCTTCCTGCTCCTGCATAACAAGAATTGCGTCAATGAGCCTGTTGATCTTTTCTTCATCCATGACGCGCTGCATGGTCAGGCGGACAACAACACGTTCAATCCAGTCTTTGCGAACAGCCTTCTTGTCGCAATCCTTCAGGCGCTTCGCACCGCTGCATTTGTAATAATAGTGCATAGCGCCGGTATGGCTCTTGCCGCTTTCACCAACCATCATGCGCTCACATTTGCCGCAGAACAGCTTTGTTGTCAGCAGATAGTCCTCTTTTGCTTTTGCCATTGCGGGAGCATGGCGGTTCTTCTCCATGCGTTCCTGCACACGGTTGAACAGGTCTTCCGGAACGATAGCAGGAACGCCGCCCTCAATTACAACATCCTGATAGCGATACTCGCCAATGTATTTGCGGTTTTTCAGCAGAGAGCTGAAACTATTGATATTGAACGGCTGTCCCTTTTTCGTTTTAAGTCCGCGGGTATTGAAATCCTCAACAATAGAACGAACCGATTTGCCATCAGCATACTTTTCAAATATCTCAACCACTAATGGTGCAGTCACGGGATCGATCACAAGCTTCTGTGCTTTCTTGTCCAACAGATAGCCGAGCGGAACGCCACCGCCGTTGTTTTTCCCTTTCAGCGCATTCTCTTTCTGTCCGCGATGGATTTTCTCTGATAGTTCAGCAGAATAGAACTCGGCATAGCCCTCCAGCATTGCTTCCAGAATGATTCCTTCCGGACCTTCGGAGATATGCTCTTTCGCAGAGACAACCTTCACACCATTCTTTTTCAGAATGTGCTTGTAGTGCGCGCTGTCGTAACGGTCACGGGAAAAGCGGTCGAGCTTCCATACAAGGACAATCTCAAACAGCTCTTTTGCGCTGTCCTTGATCATGTGCTGGAACTCCGGTCGATCTGCCGTTTTTGCAGATAATGCCCGGTCAATATACATTCCAACGATGGTCATATTGTTGCGTTCAGCATATTCCCGGCACTCACGGAGCTGACCTTCAATGGATTCTTCGCGCTGGCTGTCTGAGGAATAGCGGGCGTAGATAACAGCGTTCATTCTTCATCACCCTCGTTGCCTTCGCCGCTTTCCAACGCAAGCTCTGTCAGTTCACGCAGCTTGTTTTGTAGAAGCGTCTTGTCGGGAAGACAAAGCCGATAATCTGCAACAAGTGTGGGCGACATACTGCGGCTTAAAGCATATTCGACAACCGCGTCATCCTTGCTGGCGCAAAGAATAACGCCTACACTTGGATTTTCATTTGGCTTCTTCATATCGCGGTCAAGTGCTTCGAGATAAAAATTGATCTGCCCGATGTGTTCCGGCTTGAATTTTCCGATTTTCAGTTCAATCGGGACAAGGCAGGAAAGCGCACGGTTATAAAACAGCAAGTCGATGAAGAAATCTGTATTGCCGACCTGAACACGGTACTCCTCACCGATAAAGGTAAAGTCCCGACCAAATTCAAGTATAAACTGCTTCAGATTTTCGATGATTGCTTTACGGAGATTCTTTTCAGAAAATTGCTCCGGCAAGTCCAGAAACTCAAGCACATAGGTATCGAGGATGCTTTCACGCACATTATGCGAAACGGATTCAGGCATTGGCTTCTTGGTGGAAATCATCGAACGCTCGTAGTACGATGTGCCGATCTGACGCTCCAACTCACGTTTGGAATAATGTTCCTTCGCACAGAGCGTCATGTAAAAATGCCGTTCCTCTGCCGTCTTGGAGCCAGACATAATAAGCAGATGGTTTGTCCAGCTGATTTGTGTCACCAGTGGTGTCACAAATTCATCGTCCTTGTAAGTCTCGTAGAATTGCTTCATACGATAGAGACCGCGACGATTGAAACCTTTGCTGTCGGGGTTCTCTTGCGCAATATATGCGGCAACTTCGTCAATGATCTTATCGCCAAAGCTTGATGCAGAACAAAGCTCTGACAAATACGCACCGACGCTCCAATACATCTGAATAAGCTCTGCATTGACTGCTTTCATGGCGCGGCTGCGGGCGTTGTCGATGATATGGATGACTTCATCGAACTGTCCCGGATTATGGGTTAATTCACTGCTCATGTCTTCGCCTCCCCAAGCATTTTCAGCATTGCCTCTTTCAGCTTTTCGTTCATCGGTGATTCCGGATCGAAGCACATCTCAACAAACTTCCTCAGTTCAGGATTGTTCGCGTCAACCGGAGGTTTTGCCTCATACAACTTGCCGTGCGGATTATCGCAGCGGGCGAAGATGTAGTCCATTGAAACGTCAAAATAGTCCGCATACTTGCGCAGAAGATCGACAGTCGGCGTTGCCTGCCCATTCTCATAGCGGTTAATGCTGGACTGTGTAGAGCTGATCACATCGGCGAATTTTGATTGGGATAAACCAATGCCTTCCCGCAATGCGCGAAGGCGCATACCCAGTTGTTTCATGCTGTTCAACCTCCAATTCGGGTTAAGTATAGTATAATCAAAATCCGAGCAGATGTCAACCCGGATTTTGAAAACTTATGTATCATAATTATAAACTATATTCTAGACGTTCTATTTCATACCGCATTAGTGAAATAGATAATTCTTGCTTATGACGTTTAATATATTCGATCAGGCTGTCATCGTTTAGACTATGCGGAATCATAGATTGGATAGCAATGATTGTTGAACTCGGAATCCCATATTCCAACAAGATTGATAGCCGCTCCGGCACGAAATCATTTTCAAGTTGTTGAACATAAAAACTATATGAACCAGCTTTTACATGATTCCGCTCACAAACATATCGTTGCAAGCTATCCACCACCCGTAGAGCTTTAGGAACGGTATACTGAAACCAATGACGATATATGTGAAATGATGTTTCAATTGCATCATCAAGATACTGTCTTTTACGCGAAGCCGTTTGATCTTTAACTTTTGATAAACGACTTTGATAAATGTCATGAACAATTACCATAATGTTTCTGTGCTTGCGATATAAATTTAAGTACCTTGCTAGTTGCTTTACCGATAGAACGCCGTGTCGGTCTTGAAAACTGAATAAGTTATTTTCCGATAGAGAAAGCACATAAACTAACGCGTCCCAACTTGGCATTTGAGACCATGAGATAAGATGCTGATTAGTTGCTATATCTCGTTGCAGTGCATAGTAAATGCTCATTTGCCCATTTACACTGACTCCATTAATCTTGATAATTCTCATCAAATCATCGGGTATACTATATAGATTATTATATCGCTCTAAGACCTGAGGCTTTATGCTCTCTTGTGGAATATTAATAAGGACTTCGTCTGTGATTATAGAGGGGTCTTGTTCAACGAAAGGAATATCAATGACAACTTTCTTCTGAGGTGGAGTAGTTACAAAATTATAAATATTTCCAACGTAATGCTCCATCAACCTGCCAGATCTTCCCTTAATGTTGATATAGTCAAAGAAGTCAATAAAACTAGATGCCTTTTTACCATCAAAAAGAACGACATTTTTCGCGCTTGTATTAACTCCTTCTATAATTGTTGATGTACAAAACACATATCTAAGCTGCCCAGCATTAAAGTATCTAATTACTGAAATTGCTATATGTTTCTGCAATGATCCATCGTGAAATGCAATTCCATATGTTAATTCTGTAGAGAGGCTCCAACTCGGCGAGATATTTTTATTTATCCACTCGACGAGTGGTACCATACAATCTGGGGACACTTTTCGTTCTTGTAAATGCTCCAAATACTTTTTGGCAAATCGTCGTGCTCTCGCTGGGGACGAGCAATATATAAGCGTTTGCTTATCCTTCAGAGAGTCCAAAAGGTCGAATAAAACTGGTAACTTTTCCTCTTCTTGCTTCTTGTCACTTAATGTCTGATTAAACCGACTACTTAGGTCTATGACATTGCAATCCACCAACGAAAATGTTGTTCTATAGAATAATGCCGAGTATTTTTTCTTGAATTCAGGGGTTACATCGTCAATATTAGGTCCTAGCAGATAAAACTGAGTTGCAGACGAAGTAACAATTTTTAAGAAAGCATTGTTTAATGTTGTTGCGCGCTCGTCTATTCGCCTTAAGCTCATCTTATAAAACTCATCAACTATAAGTAAATCAATATGTGGTAATGGAGAATATTCCATGACTCGCTCCGCAGTGAGCAAAAACAAATTTCCTTTGGTATCTGATGCCTCTTGAGAAGTGCGGACAATGATTTTATATGAGTCCGAATATTTCTTTAGCTTTAAACGGGTCTCATCCAGAAGTGCAAGCGTTGGTTGAATGATAACTATGTTCCTATATTTATTTGATGCGACAAGTTCCTCAATAAGCAAACTTTTTCCAAAACTTGTTGGCGCGCTAACCACCATATTCTTGCCCGCAAGTAACCACTTCAAGAGTTTTTTCTGATCTGAATGTAGTGCAACAGGTAGGTAAGAAGATAAATGAGAATTTGCCCTAACTTCATCGGATAAGGATGTTAATTTCATGTCATTATCGTGACGATATAGATATGGATAGAAACCAGCAGCCTCAACAAGGTCAGTCCAAAGAGACTGAGTTTCATTTGGGAATGAACTCCATCTATCAAGGACATGGATTAAGATTTTCCGCGCCACTTCATTCTTGACTTCATCTTCGGCATTTAAATATTCCGCGCACACGCGGGAAAGCTCAAAACTTTCATTCAATGAAAATGTGGAAGATTCATCCTTCAATTCAGCAAAAATATCATCAATCATAGCAAACCTCATATATTCTGCATATGCCACAGTTTCTCATGTAAGCATGTGACTAACGCTTTCTTGCTTTCAATCGGAAACAAAAGAAGTATAATATTTAGACTCGTTTTCAACGGATGTTTATTATGAGAATCAAAGTAAGACTTTAGTTCTCTGATATTCGCCTCATGATATGTGGTGGCAGCGGCATCGCTCATATTCGTGAACTTTTTATAGACATCATGAGGATACATACAAAGCATAGGAATATTTATCATAGATAACTGATCCCGCAATCGCGTACATGCTGTTAACCTTTCAATCCACTCGTCTCTCTGTGGAATAGAGTTGTTCTCAAGATTCTTTTTTATAATTACAAATTGTTCGTTTAAGTAATCGTGCTTGAAATGTTCGTCTAAATCTTTCAGTAGTGCATCAATTCCTCGCTTAGCATCAGAATAAAACTTGCTTTCACCTAACCACAAGATTTTATCATCAGGTGTGATATGTACCGCATCAAAACCATGAGCAGGTACCCCCGGTGAATCTTTAAAGTAAACCTTTGAGATTAAGGGAATGGTTCCTTTGAAATCACGCAGCAAAAGATGAAGGAGCAGTTCTCCAAATTCACCTCGGTTTTTATAGCTTAATGTTTCTATTTCCGCCAAAGCCGCAGTATCATTTTTCACATATGCCCAGTACATAGTTTCATACTCTTTGATTTTGTATATACTCTTCGCGGCTTCCTTTAGCCTTGCAACACTCTCAACAAGGGGCAGACTACTTCCTTTGTAGTCTGCGAAAACATATTCTGGAATTGTTCCCATTATGGCATTGGCTAAAGGCTCCAATTGAAATGAATATCGTCCATTATCGTCTAAATCCATATCCACCAAAAATGAATTCAAGTCTGCCTCGTCAACTTTTAGCAATATTACATTCTGCGTATCAAAGAATCGCTTATCCATAATTCCTCCAGAAGGTAATTTGTCAGATTACTTGTATTTTTCTATCCAACAAAAAGATGCTCCTATTGATATGTCTTGTCTAACACATACATCAGTTGGCTTGCCAGCATAATTTGCTCCATAGCCTCGCGCTTTTCATATTGAAGATTAGCATGAGCGGCCGGATTGCGATAGGCTACCATGATTCCTTCAAACAGAGAGTGGATTCCGCGTCGGTAGTCCCTGCCGCTGGCAGTAGTTGTGTCACAGAATTTGAAAGCGCCGTTCTCGCTCATAAGTGCGCCAATCACATCACCAATCTTCGCGGGAACTGCTGCGCCGGTTTTTAACTCCAAAAACTTTTCACGCAGACGAGATTCTACTTCTTTGACCGCCTTTTCTGCTGCGGTTGAGTAGTGACCATCTACATATAACTCATGGGAGACATTCACAATTCGCGGGTGAATATCGGACCAGAACTGGACAACAACGGGTTCTGCTTCGATATGGCGAACAATTACTACCAACTCGCCAAATGCCGCAGGATTCAGGAAAATAGCACCCATCTCGTTTTGCTGAAAGAGTATATTTGCAACACAGGGGAGCGTAGTCGCATAAAAAGGATAGTCCGCTTGTATTCCTCTCGTAATTGCATTGATCCATTGGTGGACGCGCTGAATTTCCTGAGGTGTGTGGAGAAACTGCATCTGCAAGTTTGCGTTTGTAAAGTCTATCCACTTTCGCAGCTCATACAGTTCGTTTTCATACGGCAGTTTCAAAACACGCACCTCCCTTACAGCGCCTTAACCGTGTCGATAAACTGGCTCATACTCATTGCACCCGGCAAGAGGTTTTCGTCATTCTCAAACACCATGTAATAGCGATAGTCCTTGCCCGCTGATGTACGCCACGCTTGACCCAGCGCGATTTTCTCCCGGCTGTTGTCATTTTTTAGATGGTCGCCCTTGGTTTCCGCACAGATGAGCTTGCCGCTTTGGGTCATAATCAGAATATCGGGGTAGTGCTTGATAAAGCCGTTGATTGCAAAACCCTGACGGGCAATATTCCTGTGCCACCAGCGGACATTCGGCAGGGCGGTCAATTCCACAACCAGCTTCTGCTCCAGCTTGTTCATGTCGCCGTCCTCTGCCACATACAGAGAACGGGCATATATGTCGGTATAGGTGACAGGATGGATTGCGAGGGGCAGACGAAACGAGGGCGTGCAGACAATGCGCTCCGTTTCCAGCCACTTATCAAAAGTTTCCCGATAGTGGGCTTCCAGCAGTGTTTCAATCTTGGCGCGGATCTTCGCCGCATAGCCCAGCGGGGCTTTCTCCATAGCGGCAAGCTGCGCCTTATCCATATCGTCCACAATGCGGTTTATGTAGGCTTTCAGTTCGGCGGCGTCCACCATGTTCAGCTTATTAAGCTGATTAAACATCATTTCCTTGCATTGACGTACCCGGCTCTCCGGCGGCAGATTGTTGAACCATTCCTTGAAGTACCGCTGCTCGGCACTCTCCATCTTGAACACCTTCGGCAAACCGCCGTCCTGCTCCCGCACGTCGATTTCGCGGATTTCATCGTCTGCGGCGGCAAAATCAATGTCGTATGCCTTGCCCTTGAGGGTAAAGCCCTCTGCCAGCATTTCCTTGTCCAGCAATTCCAAAGAACCGTCCGTAAACAAAGATTGCTCAACTTTCAGGAAAAACTGCGGGATTTGCAGCGTTTCAATATCTTCCCGGAACTGCGGGTTTACCCCAAACGATTTCACTTTATCCCGTACCTCCCACGGAAGATTGTCCATCACCGGATCATTGCCGGTCTGCTGGATAGCGTCTGTGTATGCCTTTTCGACCTCTGCGGCAGCGTCCAGCATGGTGTCGGCTTTCGGGGTGATTTCAGGCGTTTTTGCCTGTTCTCTGCGCCGTTCCAACTCTGTGTCAATAGATTTATCGTCCAGCCATGCAAAATCGTCCTCTGCGGTTTCCGGTTCGGAAGCTTCTTGCGGGTCAGGCAGCGTGATTTGCTCTGCTGTCTGTTCGGGTGCTTTCGGTTTTGCGGACTCACCGATCCGATAGTCCTTATCGCTGAAACCTGCGCTGTTCAAGCCCTTGACGATATGCGCCACGGTGTTGTTGAAATCGTTAGAAGAAGTCAGCACATAGGACATATTGAGTGCGCTTTGCGTGTGCTGGCTCGTATGGGGCAGACGGAGAATCCGTCCCAAAATCTGCTCCACGTCAACCTGACTTGTCTTATTGGCAAGGGACGCAAGAATATAGGCAAAGGGGCAGTCCCAGCCCTCTTTCAGCGCATTGACCGTGATGATATACCGAATCGGACAGCTTGGGGACATCAAATCGGTGTTTTTCAACTCGTTCACATCGGCGGTACGAATGGCGATCTGTTCGGCGGGGATTCCCTTGTCCACCAGCTTGTCCCGCAGTTTTTCAAAGGTTGTCGCGTCCTCCTTGCCCTTCGGTTGCGCCTGAAACAGCGCAATAGGACGGATATATTTGCCCGTCTTGGTGTACTCCGCGCTTGCAATTTCTTCCAGCTTGTTCCGCAGGTCGATTGCGTCAATCAGCACCTCGGATTGGCTGTCCCGGTTATAGACGATCACGGGCAGCTTTACCATGTGTTCATTTTTCAGCTGCACCGCATCCACATAGGAAATGATATTGCTCTCCTTTTTCGGCGTGGCGGTCAAATCCAGCACAAAGCAGGGATTGAAGTTTTCCAGCATTTCAAGGCTCAATTCCGACCGGGCATGGTGGCTCTCGTCCACGATGACAAGCGGGTTAAGCTGGTTGATAATCTGGAACAGGGCGGTTTCGTCCGCTTTTTCAATGGGGCTGTCGGGCTTGCCCAGCACTTTTGCAAACGCGGCAAGATTGCTGTTCTCCTGATAGGCTTTCAAGACCTCCTTGCCGCGACCACGGAACGAATCGTAGGACAGCACCATAACCGACAACTGCTCCGTTACGGCGGTGGGGTTAAAGTTCTGACCGTTCAAAAGCTCCTGCTTGGTGTAGACCTCCACGCGCCCGCCGAAATCCACGTCGATTTTCTGACGGTAGGGATGGGACGTGTCTTTCAGGGCTTTCGCCGTCTGCGTCAGGATCGCGTCCGACGGAACAAGCCACACTACCGCCTTTGTCTTGGTAGCGGGGAGTGCGTCAAAGATAGGGCGAACGGCGTTGCAGGCAATAAAGGTCTTGCCGCCGCCCGTCGGCACCTTGAAGCAAAGGTTCGGGACGCCGGGTATCACGTTTTGGTATAGCCCTAAAGTCGGGGCTGATTTCTCCTGCCAAAACAGGCGAAACGCCGCTGCGTCACTCTTTGTTTCGTTCAACAGTTCCAGATAGCGGGTCAAGTCCGCTATCACCTTTTTCTGATATGATTTCAGTTCCACGATAATTCCAATGCGTAATTCGGAATGCGAAATGCGGAATTACGGCGCTCCTTTCTGAGATTTTGTGATCGTCACAAGGATCTTTATCAGCTCTTGATAATCCTCATAAATACTGACAAATGGTTTTTCTTCAATATACCCGCTTTCATGCAGCAGTTCTAACCAGTATTCTGTTTCACTCGCTTCTTTTAGTGAGATATTCATTTTCGCATAGAAATCGGCTTTGCTCTGCCCACGAATTGCCTCTTTTACGTTTGCACCGATACTTGTTCCGCTCCGCAGAAGCTGCTTTGATAAGATATACTCGTTCTTTTCGCCGCAAAGATAGCGATAGAGCCGAATGATTCGCAGCGCGAACGATTTGCTTTTTTCAACAATAACATTTTCTTTTTCCACGCTGCTACCTCCCTATTCCAAACAATTCCGAATTCCGAATTCCGCATTCATAATTTACTTATGTCTCTCGGTATTTTCTTGAATGTAACGCCCATTTTTGCCAGCTTGTCCTCGCTGATGGAGCAGCGGTCTGCATAGATCACCGTTCCATCGGCTTTTTCCGTAATGGTGGAGAGGAACGCATAGTCCAGCACCGTCACGCGCTGCGGCTCGTAGTAGAAATAGTAACCCGTGTGATTGTGAATCCCAAGATAGTAAGGATTTCCGCCCAATTCCGAATTCCGCATTCCGAATTCCGCATTGAACGAAGTTCTCGTTTCCATGAACCAGATGTATTCGCGGATTTTCTCCGGGGCAACGGCTTCATTCAGGCAATCGCCCACAAGCAGCGGCTCACCCAAATCATAGAAGCTGAAATTGCCGCCCGTGCCCTCCACGGCGTTCTTACCCTCACCGTAGCCACGGATCACGCGCTTGACGCGCTCGGCGGTGATGCTGTCGGCGTAGTCCATCATCTCGACAAGGATGAACTTGCGGTGTCCGCCGTCTGCCTTGTTCATGTTGAGGACAGCATGGGCGGTGGTGCCGGAACCGGCAAAAGAATCAAGGATGAGGGTTTCGCTATCTCCGGCGATATGTAGTATTCTTTCTAACAGCCGTGGTGGTTTTGGCGTATCAAACACGACCGCTCCGCTAAAAATCGTCTTTAATAAACGCGATGCTTCATCTGTATGCCCGGTTTCTTCAAAAGACCATAAATTTGTAACCGGTCTGCCACCAACTTCGCTGATATATGCTTTTCGGCTCAAAGTTCCAAGACCGTTACGAGAAAAATAAAATTCCGGTAGTACGCCATGTTCAAATATTGTTTTGGATTTTTCTTTAGCATTTTCGAGTGGTTCTGCCAAAACGATTGCAAGGACATCTTTCCTGATAGCGTCTAATGAAACTCCACACATTTCAGCGCGTTTCGCCGAATCGCCTAAATCAGTTAATCTGTACTCACACCACTTATTCATGGCCTCAAGCATCTGTTCTTGTCCCAAACTCCAATGTCGTCCTTTGGGAGGGTAGGTGTATTCTCCTGTAGTCGGATTTTGGATAGCGTATACCATACCTTGGTGTGCAGCGGAGTCGGGAGCACTTGCTACTATATTTCGCCATGCACCTCGTGGGTCATTATCTGGATTCTTGTATTTAGAATCCATCTGCTCGGTACGCGGCAACTTATTGGGCTGCCAAAAAGGCTTTTTCCCATACGCAAGAATGTGCTCTACTTCTGCCGCTATACCTTTAACATCGTTCCGCATTGAATAGGTGCGTTGCCATGAAATGTCCTCCACAAAGCAGTTCGCTCCAAAAATTTCATCGCAAATGGATTTCAGGTTATACAATTCGTTTGTGTCAATGCTGATAAAAATAACCCCATCATCCGCCAGTAGCTTTTGCAGCAGCTTCAACCGCGGGTACATCATGCACAGCCACTTGTCGTGGCGGGTCAGATCCTCTAAACCGACAACCTCGCCCAGCCACTTTTTGATCTTGGGGTCATTGACATTATCGTTGTAAACCCAGCCCTCGTTGCCGGTGTTGTAGGGCGGATCGATATAGATGCACTTGACGCGCCCCTCATACCGGGGCAGCAGCGCTTTCAGGGCTTCCAGATTGTCGCCCCGGATGATCATATTTTCGCTGCCGTTATCTTCGTTGTGCTGTCCGTTTTCATCAAAGCTGTACTTGCGCTCCAACACCCGAAACGGCACTTCCTGATGGTGATTGATGACCTTGCTTTTTCCAATCCATTCAAGTGTCGGCATGGCTGATTTCCTCCGTAATCGTGTTATCCTCATTTCAAATGAGGGTATTTCTTCCATGACCCTCAGCAATAATGAGGGTCACTTCTGGCTATGTCCATATAGCGGTTATTGTGGTGAAAGACCTTTCCTGCCTCGGAAGGACTAATTTTTTGTCCAACGCTGTCATCGTTTGTCGAATCGACGATTTAGGTAGAGTCGTAACCAAGGGGTCAGTGCGCCCATTCGCACCCGCGAGGTGGAATAGACCCCATTATTTCGAGTTAGAGTCGCTGATAATATCTGCGGCTCATTTTCCATTTTCAACAGGCTTTTTGATATACTTCCCGTTCTTGATTCTCGCATCCGCTGGCTTCTCTGCGTCCTCTGGAATCCCCCAGACCGTGCCAATGCGGATAGCACCGGGGACACGCCCCTCGCCGCACAAAATCTGAATACGGCGGGTGGAGATACCCCAGCGTTCGGCGGTTTGCGTGATAGATAAATACTTCATGGGCAGTACTCCTGTTGCAGCTCATTTCTGCGTCTGCTTATAAAATCACAGTATAATTATAATCGTCAAAGCGAATAAAAGCAATGGCTTTCCCGAAAAGTTCAGGAAGTATTTTCAACTCAAAAATCAAGGGTTTGGGGCTTCCCCAAAAATCAAAATGGGCGTATCGGCTGCAAAGCTGAACCGCTCATTTTTCCGGTGTGTACGGACACCGGATGTGCTTGCTACTCTCTCAAATCTCATATCCGCAGATACAATGCGCTCCCGCTTTCGCAAAAGCAGGGGCGCATATTTTTTGAAAATCTTTCGTTTCGATACCTGCGTTTAGATGAAGAAATGTCCGTTGTAAAGTGAGGAGCAACGAATCGCCAATGCCATTGTCCTCAAAATTTTCCCTGTGGAGACCCCTTAATCCGCCGAAAAATTGTCCGTTGTATTGTGAAAGGAGTGTTTCAATATGCCAGACCGCACACGACCCATCCGCAAGGAAATCTGCCTGAATGAGCAGGAATTGAGCATGATTCGCCACAAGATGAATCAACTCGGCACCCGCAACTTCGGCGCATACGCCCGCAAGATGCTCATCGACGGCTACATCATCAAGGTCGATTACACCGAGCAGAAAAAGTTAGCTGCCGCTGTCAGCAGGATTGCCACAAACATCAACCACGTCTGCCGCCGCATTAACAGCACCGGGCATTTCTACGAGGATGACGTTGCCGAACTGAAAGCGCGGCAAGCCGAGATCTGGGAACTGCTGAAAGTGCGGCAGAGAGATGAGCTTTGACCACAACGGGATTTTCCATGTGTGGGTTTTCCGTCACCGGTTTTCCGGACGGTGGACAAGCTGACGCTCCGGAGCGTACCACAACCGGATTTTTGGAGCATGGATTTCCAAACTGTCACAGGGGATGAAATTCATACCCAAATCAATAAGAAATAAATCAACGCTCAATATAGTCATCCATCAATCCTATCAATACTGGTTTTGATGGATGGGATAGGAGGATTATGTCACAGAAGTTTTGAAGTTTACAAGCGAGAGCTTGTCGGCATCCTACATACCGTTTCCACGGTTTTTGATGGAGGATAGTCTTGCCGGGCTGTCCAACGATGCAAAAGTGCTGTATGCCCTGATGCTGGATCGGGCGAGCATTTCAAAAGTCAACGGTTTTCTTGAAACTGACGGCACCATCCGAATTTACTTCACCGTGGAACAGGCGCAGAAGAAGCTGCACCGCAGCCGACAATGTGCGACGCGGATATTTCATGAGCTTGAGTTCAGCGGTTTGATCTGCCGAAAGAAACAGGGGCTTGGAAAACCCGCGCTTATTACGCTGAATTACCCAGCGGACGCAAAGTTGATTCAGCCAAGAGAGGATGGCGCAATATCGCACAAATAAAAGTCGAAAACAAGGTGTTTTCTGCCCCACAAGCGCTGAGAAAACACAGGGGAATATCTTTTCCCATAACACCTCAGAAAAGCGTGTCTATGCGCCTACAGAAGCGATAAAGGAGGAAACAAGTGAACGCAGAAAAAGCCAATATCCAGACTGGTGTTGATTCAGCCGAAATTCCGGAATACGTCTTTGAATCGCTGGCACGGAGTCTGCTTCCGGTAATTCAGAAGTACTACGAAAGTGCAGACGGTAAAAAGGCATTTGCCGAATGGAAAGCAAAGAAGGAGATTTCAGACAGTGCATCTACATAAAGAAACCGGGAGGATTGCCCTGATCGGCAGTCCTCCCGGTTTCTTTATTACCAGTCTTCAACTTCTTCTATAAAAACAATAAATCCGAACCCATGACCAATCGGCACAAGGTTCGGATTATATTGTTTTGGTGGAGATGACGGGAATCGAACCCGTGTCCGAAAAGAGGTCCACGCTAGTATCTCCGGGTGCAGTTCACCTACAGGATTCCCCCATCGGCAGGCCGGTAAACGGGCCGCCGCTTCGGTAGCTTCATCAGTTCATGGCAGCAAACAAAGCTTGATGCTGCTCACGTGCACCGCTAAATGATGCCTTGACCCCGGCGCGCGGTAAGCCGGGCAAGACAGCTGCCTTTAATTAGGCAGCGACAGCTAATTTATTGTTGTTAGCTATTTTTTTGGAGGCGTTTTAAGTGCGTCCCCCGAGCACTACCCGCTGCTTTCGCTTTCCTCTCCCCGTCGAAACCTTTACATCCCCATATAAAAGGCTGTTCGATGACAGCCTTAACGGCGCTGCTCTTTCATGGCGCGGTCGATGTCCCGTTTTGCTTCCCGCGCCGCCATATCGGCTCTCTTGTCATAGAGCTTTTTGCCTTTGCACACACCAAGCTCCAACTTTACTTTACCACGTTTGAAATAAAGCTGCAAGGGGATCAGTGTATATCCTTGCAGCTTCTGCTGCTCCTGCAGGTGTTTGATCTCCCGTTTATGCACCAGCAGCTTGCGTTTACGCACCGGGTCCCGGTTAAAAATGTTGCCTTTCTCATATGGGCTGATGTGCATGCCCAAAACATACAGCTCACCGCCGTCGATCTCCACCCACGAGTCCTTCAGATTTACTGCGCCGGTACGGATGCTTTTCACTTCCGTTCCCACCAGCTCGACGCCCGCCTCCATGGCTTCCATGACAAAATAGTCGTGACGTGCCTTGCGGTTCACTGCGATCAACTTGCTGTTTTCCTGTCCGGCCATTTTGTCACCTCCTGCCGTGGGATAATAGAATACCCGATTGCGGCCCCTTTGTCAAGTGCTTCGCCCGCACACGTCACAATTCGCCGCGGTTTGCCAGTGAACGCCCCAGTGTTACCTCATCGGCATACTCCAGATTACTGCCCACGGGAAGGCCATAGGCAAGCCGCGTGGCTTTCACACCCAGAGGCTTGACAAGCTTCGCCACATACATGGCTGTCGCCTCTCCCTCCACCGTGGGATTGGTCGCCATAATGATTTCCTTTACACCGCCTGCCTGAATACGCGCCAACAGCTCTTTGATGCAGAGCTGTTCTGCGCCCACACCGTCCATCGGAGAAATCAGCCCGTGCAACACGTGGTACAGCCCCCGATATTCCCGCGTGCGTTCAAACGCCGTCACGTCCCGCGGGTTTTCCACCACACAGATCACGCTGTGGTCCCGCGCCTCTCCGGTACAGATGGCGCAGATCTCATCCTCTGTAAAATTCTGGCACACTCTGCAGCGATGGATTTTCGTATGGGCTTCTTCAATGGCGCGGGCAAAGTCCAGAGCTTCTTCTTTATCCATGCTCAGCACCTGATACGCCAGGCGCGTGGCGCCTTTCCGGCCGATGCCCGGCAGCTTGGCGAATTGTTCGATCAGCCGTTCCAGCGGCGCCGCGTTATATCCCATAATGCGATTCTCGCTCCTTCTGCGTTCTTCCCGTTACAGACCCAGCCCCGGAATATTCAGTCCGCCCGTCAGCGCACCCATTTCCTTTTCCGACGCTTCGTCCACCACACGCACAGCTTCGTTTACCGCTGCAGCAATCAGGTCTTCCAGCATCTCTACGTCATCTTTTTCAACAACGTCCGGGTTGATTTTCAGCCCTGTCACCTGATGTTTGCCCGTCATCTTCAGTTCTACCATGCCGCCGCCCGAGGTGACGCTGTACTCCGTGTTTTCCAGTTCCTCCTGCTTCAGACGCATATTCTCCTGCATCTGCTGCACCTGCTGCATCAGCTGCTGCTGGCTCTGCTTGCCGTACCCCTGCGGTAATCTTGCTTTCATTACGATTTCTCCTTTATATCATTCGTTTTCGTAAACTATTTCAACACCCTGCCGTTCCAGCTGGCTTAGAACGTCTTCGGCACTCTGTCTGGCCTCTTCCTCCTGCCTTTTGCGCTTGTAGGGGCCGATGGCATATCTTATGCCCGTCACTTCGGCAATGGTTTTTTTGATAAGGTCTGCCGAATAGTCATTTTTGCGCATATACTCCAGGAAAAGGTCGCTTCCGTCGATCAATACACGCTTGCCATCATAAAATGCATTGGAATTGCGCAAATAGACAAACAAAAGCTGATCCTTGGCCTCCATCGCCGCAACGACTTTTTTCCATGCCGCAAACGGCTCCTGTACCACACCGTCCGCCAACGGCGGAGGCGGCGCCAGAGATGGTGCCGCCGGCTTCGGCGCGGAAGGTTCCTTCTTCGGTGCCTGCTGCGGAGAGGATACAGCCACAGGTTTGGCTTCGGCGGCTGAAGCAGGCATTTGGGCAGAGGACACAACCGCCGGTGCAGTTTCAGCAGCCGAAGCAGCTGCCGCACTTAACTGCGCTCCCGGCGCAGAGACAGAAGCCGCCGCAAACGGCTGCGGGGCGGCAGGCACAGCAGCAAAGGGCTGCGAAACAACAGGATGAACCGTCTGGATATCCGGCGCATCCTCGCACAGCTTGAACAACGCGACTTCCAGCTCGATGCGCGCGTCGGTCCCCTTCCCCATCTTGTCCAGCGCACCGCATAAGATCTTGATGGCGCGTACCGCATCATTCTGAGGAACTTCGGGCGCAGCCTCCAGATACTTCCGCTCTTCTTCCGGACTCACACCTACCAGCAGACCTTGTCCGCCGGACATTCCGGCAAGCAGCAGATTACGGTAATGCAGGATCATTTCATCGCACAAGCGCTTGATATCGATGGATTTCTCCCGCAGCTCCGCCACCAGGCGAAGCGCGCCCGCCGCATCCTGCCTTGCCACGGCACCGGCCAAATCAAACAGGTAGCTTTTATCAGTCACGCCCGCCATACGGCGCACAACGTCCGCATCCACCTGGTTCGTCACGCCTGCGCATGTATCCAAAATGGAAAGCGCGTCGCGCATCGCCCCGTCGGCCAACCGCGCGATCAGCCCGGCGGCATCCGGCGTCAATTCGATTTTCTCCTGCCCGGCCACATACAGCAAACGGCCCTCGATATCCTGAGGCGCAATGCGGGTGAAATCATAGCGTTGGCATCGGGACAGAATCGTCGCGGGCACCTTGTGGATCTCCGTGGTGGCCAAAATAAAAATAACGTGGCTGGGCGGTTCCTCCATTATTTTGAGCAGCGCATTGAACGCCGCTGTGGAGAGCATGTGCACCTCGTCGATAATATATACTTTGTATGTGCAGACACTGGGCGTGTAAGCCGTTTCATCCCGCAGATCCCGGATATTGTCCACGCCATTGTTGGATGCGGCGTCGATTTCCACAACGTCCATCACACTGCCATCGTCAATACCCGTACATACCGGGCATTGTCCGCAAGGGTCTGCGCCATTCCGGCTTTGACAGTTCACTGCTTTGGCGAATATCTTGGCGCAGGTCGTTTTACCGGTGCCGCGCGTGCCTGTAAAAATGTAGGCATGTCCTACTTTGTCGTGCAATATCTGGTTCTTCAGCGCCGTGGTAATGCCCGCCTGGCCCACAACGTCCTCAAATGTTGCAGGACGCCATTTACGGTAAAGCGCACGGTACATATTCACGGCCTCCTTTTGAAGATGCGGCAAAAAACAGGACAGGACGCGGCGCTAAACGCCCGTTATACGGCTCGGCATACAGAGGACAGGCTGCCTGCGGCGCACAAGGCAGGCCACTTAATGCTGCTCGGTTCCCCGCCTGACATGGTTCATGGAGCCCCGTCGCACAGGGCCCGCCCTCTATATGCCGAACAGTACAAACCTTCGCCCTGTCCGGTTGTTCTCTGATGCGGCTCCCCGGCCGCCGCACCTTCGCCTTTATACGGAACTGCAGACATGCGTGGCCACGGCCGCGCCTCCGGGTGTTTCGGGTTATATTATACTATATTTTCAAGCCGAATGCAAGAAAAAAGCGGGACGCGGCAAAAGCCGCGTCCCGCCTGCACGCAGGCATTCTTATTTAATGATCTCTCCGCTGTTGGGGCCGCCCGCAGCATTGCTTTCGTCGGTATCGATATGCATAGCCGTAGCGAATTTCTCGCTCACACGAATGACCACATCATCGAACACCAGCTTACGGCCGTTGCCGCCTGTAACGACCTTGACAATATCCTTGTCCTCCACGCCTGCGGCCGCTGCATCGGCCGGAGTCATGTGGATATGCCGCTTGGCAATGATAACGCCCTCGCCGATCTCCACCTCGCCTGCCGGACCGACAAGCTTGCAACCGGCAGACCCGACCACATCACCGGATTCACGCACCGGTGCGACAATACCAATGGAGCGCGCATCGGTCATGCTCAGCTCCACCTGCGTGGCGCTGCGGCACGGGCCGAGAATCGAAACATTGGCAAGCTCCTTCTTCAGGCCGACAACCGTCACGCGCTCGTTAGACGCGTACTGGCCGGGCTGAGAAAGCTCTTTTTTCACAGTGAGCTGATATCCTTTGCCGAACAGGGTCTCCAGATCGGCCTCGGTTACATGCACATGACGGGCAGAAGTTTCCACAAGAATATTCATTATAAGTCCTCCTTCCAGGTACAATACTATTTTAGCAATCCGCATTTAAAACCGCAAGGGGTATGTGCTATAATTAAAAGAATAAAGCAATAAAAGGTGATTAAAAATGGATTTTGAGCAATTAAAGCAAACCTGCCTTGTGTGCGAAAAGTGCGATCTGTGCTGCACCCGCACCCACGTCGTGTTCGGCACGGGAAACCCCAACGCCGAAGTTCTGTTCATCGGCGAGGCGCCGGGACGCAACGAGGACGAGCAGGGCCTTCCCTTTGTGGGGCGCAGCGGCCAGCTGCTGGACCAATACCTGAAAGCGATTCACCTGGACCGCGAAAAAAATGTGTTCATCACAAATATCGTCAAGTGCCGCCCGCCTGAAAACCGGGACCCTCTGCCCAATGAATGGGACGCATGCATCCCCTATCTACGCGAGCAGTTCCGGCTGATCAAGCCGAAAATCGTCGTCTGCCTGGGGCGTATCGCCGCGCAGCGCATCATCCGTCCGGATTACAGCGTCATGAAAGAGCACGGCCAGTGGGTGGAAAAGAACGGCGTTTACTTCACCGCCACACTCCATCCCGCCGCGCTGCTCCGAAGCCCGGGCAACAAGCCGCTGAGCTTCGCAGACTATGTCGCCATCCGCGAAAAAATCGAAGCCGTGTGCACCCACACTTATGATTGACCGAAGCGCAGGCATTATCCTGCAAACCCGCTGTAAAACAGCGGGTTTTTGTGTCAAAATCGCAGCATTTACATACTATGGACTAAAGGGGTGTATGCATATGCAACAGCAGGAATTGGATTTCTTTTTGGGAGCGCTTTCCCCCACCGGTTTTTCCAGTTATTACACACAAGTTGTAAAAGATGCGGAAACACAGACCTCGGCCCTTTTGAAGGCCGGCCCAGGCTGCGGCAAATCCACCCTGCTGCGGCGCATCGCGGCCCATCTTGAGGAACAGGGCGAGACTGTGGAGCTCATCCACTGCTCCAGCGATCCGGACTCTTTGGACGGTGTCATCTGCGGCGCGCGGAAATTTTCGGTAGTGGATGCTACCCCGCCGCACGGCGCGGTACATAAACACACTTTTTCATGAAGAATATATAACGTCATATTTAATTATTGCAGAATACATTGCGAATGTTTAAAATTCGACTTTTTCGGCAAAACAAGCACTGCGTTCGCCCAAAAGCAGGTTCGCGGCTTCGTTTTCATGCTGTACGCGGTACTTTGCGGACAGAACATACACAGAATACGGGAACCTTTTGTACGTATTTTCTAAAGAAAATGAGCAGAACGGAAAGCTGCCTTTAAAACAGCTTTCCGTTCTGTTATATACGTCTGCCGAATCTCGCCGGCGGTGTGTTTTACATATCTTCCAGGGGATTCGACCACGTATAGTGCAGCTTTGTTTTTCTCCAGTCCATGCGCTCCATCATGACGTCCATAGGCGTTCCCGCCTGCTGCACAGGCCGGAAGCTGACGATATTGTTCGCAGACGTCTTTCCGAAGAACATCTCATCACAGAAATCCACAATGGCGATCCAATCCGCCGCCTGAAATTCGTGTTTTCCTTCTCGGAAATGCAGAGCATTTTTTTCGGGGACACCCAAAAAATCAAACACTTCCTGCGCGGCACGCCAGGTGACCTGGGTGCCGAACGTGTTAGCCCAAACATCGCCCAAGCCGTCCGTTGTGATCAGTGCGCGCGGCGCAATCAAAGCCTTTGCGAAGTGCATATCAAAGGGCAGGCGGTCCTCGTCTTGCAGTGTTCCCAGTTTGTCCAGAGAAAAGTTTGCCATAAACTCCATCTGATTTTTGGCCACCGGGAAATTGGAACGCGTATAGCGCTTTTGCCGCGCACCGAATTCTCCAAAGGCGTCCGTCCACCAGTATCCCAGCATGTCATTGATGCTGCCGGCCGTTTCGCACAGCCCAATGCCTTCGCCGTAGCGTCCGCCCAAAAAGCGGAAGCAGCCCGCCCCGCCGCAGCCGGAGCCGTTGGGTGCGCACAGCGCGATGCGCTCGTCGTAAATTGCAGCGCACAGCGCCACCTTGCCGCCGCGGGAATGTCCTGTGGCGATGATCTTATCGGTATCCGCCCAGTCTGTTGTGAACAGATAATCCACCAGGCGGCTGTGTCCCCAGGCCCACATGGCAATGGCGCCCCAGTCGCACTCCGGGAAAGCCTTCGCCACAACACCGTTAATGGCGTCCCCGTTGTCCGGAGCGAGCTGTTCCTTGTCGAATTCCATAATGGCATAACCTCTGCGGCAGACGATCTCCTCTTCTGCCGGAGAACCATGACGGCCCGTAAACTGGTTCCATGTGAAAACAGGGACCCTGCCTTCTTTCACCGGCCGGATCAGGTCTGTATAAAACACGACCTCGCCCTTCCGTCCTGCCGTGAGCTTTATTGTTTCGGCCACGGCCTTTCCGTTGTAGACAGGACGCGAGAAAACGACCTCGCCTTTTGTTACGCCGGAATCTTTAGGCATATGTCCGTACAGGTAATGGGCAAGCAGTTCTTTGAGATATTCCCGTTGGGCAGGCCATTCCTCAGGCGTCATCACACGGCTTCCGTCCGGTTTTTCAAAGGGGTCCGGAAGTTCCGGGATGCTGGGCAAATCGTCTTTTTTGCGAAAATAGTATTCCATTATTCTTTTACGCCTCCAATCATAACGCCGGAAACAAAGTATTTCTGTACAAACGGATATACCACAAGAATCGGCAGTGTGGAAACCACGATGGTCGCATATTTAATAATCTCCGCCAGAGCCGTTACATTGGTCGCCTCTCCTCCTGTATTCACGATGGCGTCCGCAGAGCTTGTGAGCAGTATCTCACGCAGGAAGAGCTGCAGCGGATACAACTCGCGGCTGCGCAGGAACATCGTCGCGGGCAGCCATTCGTTCCAGCGGGCCACAGCATAGAACAGCAGCACCACGGCTACGGTTGCCTTGCTCAGAGGGATAATGATGCGGAACAAACAGGTGAAATCAGACGCGCCGTCCAGCTTCGCAGCTTCGATCAGGCTTTCGGGTACGCTGGCAAACGCCGTGCGCATCACGATCATATTATAAGTGTTCAGTGCCGTCGGGAGCAATATCGCCCAACGCGTATCCACCATGCCCAACTGATTGATCCACAGGTAAAACGGTATCATGCCACCGTTGAAGTACATGGTGAACATGATAACCATTGTCAGCGGTTTCTTGAGCAGATAGCCCTTGCGGCTGAGCACGTAAGCGCCCAAAAACGTAAGCAGCATGCTGATGGCAGTACCGGCGACAACATAAATAAGCGTGTTCATATAGCCGGAACCCAGTTCACCTGTGAACACATGCTTGTATGCTTCCAGTGAAAAGCCCGCAGGAGCCCAAAGCACCGTAAAATCGTGCTTGATGAACTGATTCGGGTCGCTGAAAGAAGCAAATACCACATACAGAAAAGGATACAGACAGATGATGCCGATGAACGCCAGAAAAACATAATTCAGGATGTTGAACAGGCGGCTCGCGCCTGATTCTCTTTCAACCATTGCCGTTTCCCCTCCTTACCACAAGCTGGTCTCGCTGACCTTGGCGCTGATTTTGTTCACCACAACGACAAGGACAAAGTTGACCAGAGAGTTGAACACGCCAACGGCTGCGCTGAAGCTGAAATTCGATTCAACGATGCCCTTGCGGTAAACGAATGTGGAAATGACGTCCGCTGTTTCGTAAATGCTGCTGTTGTACAAAAGCAGTATCTTGTCATAGCCTACCGTCATAAACTGGCCCACGCGCAGGATAAACATAATGATGATCGTGGGCAGGATGCACGGCAGCGTCACATGGAGCACACGGCGGAACCGTCCGGCGCCATCCACTGCGGCCGCGTCGTACAGCGTCGGGTCCACGCCGGAAAGCGCCGCCAGATAAATGATAGAGTTCCAGCCGATGGTCTGCCACAGATCGCTGATCACATATACGGCGCGGAAACGCTCCGGGTCCAGCAGCATCGTTTCCTGGGGCACACCGAAGAAAGCCAGCAGTGTGCTCACCAAGCCGGTGCTCTGCGTGAATTCCTTGATCAAGCCGCAGATAACCACAAGTGAGATGAAGTGCGGCAAATAGCTGACTGTCTGAATCGTGCGCTTAAACAACTTGTTTTTTGCCTCGTTGAGCAAAAGTGCAAACAGGATCGGCGCAGGAAAGCACACGACGATGGTGTAAAGGCTGACCAACAGAGTATTGCGGATGACACGCCAGGCATACGGCCCCTGAAAAAAGCTGATGAAATGTTTGAAGCCTACCCAGGGGCTGCCCCAGATACCGGCGCCGAAATTGAAATCTTTAAAGGCGATTTGAATACCCGCCATCGGAATATAAGAAAAGCAGATGTAAAACACGATGACCGGAATGGCCATGATATAGATCCATTTGTTTTTGGAAATATCCTTTTTGATGGTCTGCAGGATGAGCGGCGATTTTTTCATCGGCTTTCCTCCTTTCTGAAAGAGCGCCCCCCTTGACCGGGGGCGCTTTTGATTTTGATTCAATGCCGCGGTTTATTGAACACGGCTGTTGTAACGTTCCAGTGCTGTTGTCTGAAGCTGCAGCACGGTATCAAGGCCGAGTGCCTTCAGGTTGTCCTGATATTTCGCAAAGTTATCCAGAGATTCGTTGCCCATAACAAACTTCGAGAACATCTCTGCCGCATAGGTGGAAAGCTCGTTGTAAGCATTGGCATACTCCGCCGATTCCTCGGTGAGCATCGTCGTGGAGGGCAGCCCGGCGCGGACCGTGCCGTTCGCACTGGAGGACCACAGATCAAGCGATTTCAGGTTTTCGTCTACTTCGCCTTCCTGCAGCGTATAATCACGTTTGGATTCCAAGCGCTGGGAGTGATCCATCGGATACGGGCCATTCAGGTTGCGGTAAACGCCGAACGCTTCGCTGGGGGCAATGCCCTGATCGTTGTTGACGATGCTGTCCGTCAGCTTCGGCCAGCCGTCCACGAATTCATAGCTTTCGCCTTCGATGCCCCAGTTCAGGATACGGTTGCCTTCCTCGCTCCAGCCGTAATCCAGTACCCTACACGCGGTGGCAATATCCTCACAGGAAGTGGTGATGGCCGCGCCCGAACCAATGTAGGCAGCGTTGCCCTGCTTGTAGACGAGCTGCTGCCCCTCTTCGAGCACGGGGTTCAGCACGCCCACAGGGTAAAATTCAGAATTGGGGTCGTCAGCCAGCACCTGGCGGCGCAGATTGCCCAGGCCGGTAGGCATCATTTCAACCCAAGCGCCCACTTCACCATTGATGACCTTGGATTGTACGTTCGTACGGTCCTGCACCATGAAATCCGGGTCCAGCAGACCTTCGGAATAGAGCTTGTTCATAAAAGCAAGATACTCCTTGTAGCTGTCCTGTGCCGGGCCATAGAAGATGGAGCCGTCGTCCTTCAGTGCAAATGCTGTATTTCCGATGTCATATCCCACGACCGGCACCGTGATATTGTAAGCCGAAGAGAAGCACTGAGCCATCGTCAGCATCATGGCCTGGCAGGAAAGAGGATATTTGATGCCCATATCCTTAAACGCCACCAGCGCTTCATACCAATCGTCCAGCGTGACAGGAATATCCAGCCCCGCTTTATCCAGCAGGTCCTTGCGGACCACCAGGCCGATGAAGCTTTCTTCATATGGTTCACGGTCAATGGTGCCCTGCCACACATCGCTGTCCTGGCTCGTATAGGTATAAACCCCAGGGAAGCAGTAGATATTACCGGAGTCTGTGGTGATCTCCTGCCGGACGTCCGGATGTGCGTCCAGATATGCGGAAAAATTGGGGGCATATTCTTCAATGTAATCGTTCAACGCCACGATCTTCCCATCCGCGATCGCCGCATCCGGGCCGCCGGGATAAGACGTAGCCCAACTGTAATACATAATGTCGGGCAGGTCGCTGGTCGCCACGATCAGGTTGAACTGCTCAGCAGACTGGCCGCTGGCCGGCTCCTGCCAATCAATGTCCACGCCCACATTTTTCTCATAGAGCTGCCAGCCCTTGTGTTCCGAAAAGGATTTCACTTGATTGGACGCCATGTTTTGCGGGTCCATCCACCAGGATACGGTTGTTGCCGTCCCGGCGGTGCTGCCGCCTGCGCTGGAAGCAGAGCCTGCCGCGGGCGCGGAAGAGCTTGCGCTTCCACCGCAGCCGGCCAGCGAGAGCGCCATGACTGCACATGCGAGGAATGCGGAAATGATTTTCTTCATGTTTGTACCTCTTTTCACTCCATTTTTTGTTATCCCGAACAATTCGGGGTTTCAACGCTTTCAGCCTAACAGTAATCCGTCAAAATTGCTATCTTTAGTTTTTAATGCAATGTATTTTTGTTTTGTATTTACAATTTTTCGCCATCGCTATTTTTTTGTCTATCACTATTTTTTTCAAATCTATTTGTAAACCGCACAAAAAAAGCGGGAAAGTTCTGTCAACCTTCCCGCCGAGACGATATTTCAAGCTCAGCTGTTGATGCTTCCGGGCGTCGTGCCCTCATATTTTTTGAAGATACGGATAAACGTATTGATATTTTCGAACCCGGCCTCATGCGCGGCTTGCGCGACCGAAATGTGCCGTTCCAAAATACACTGCTTCGCATATTTGACGCGCAGGCCGCTGATGTAATTCAAAAGGCCGATCCCTGTTTGCTGTTTGAACAGGTTGGAAAGATATGGTACGCTCATGCCCAGGTATTCCGCGGCCCGGGATACATTGAAATCCAGGTCTCTGTAATGCTCATTCACACACTGCATGATGCGCTCCATCGGCTGTTCCCGCGCTGCGCCCGCCGCAGTGTGAAAGCCCTCACAGGCGGCGGATGAGCGAAGCACCGTCGCCATCAGCATCTGTGCTATCTCATCCCGCGTGCCTGCGTGGCGCAGCAGATGCAGGTCCGCCCGCAGCGCCTCCCGCTGCTGCTCCCACACCTCGGGCATGGTTCCCAGGCAGCGCAGAATACCGCACAACAGGTCATACGCCAAACAGCGGCACATGCTGACAGGGAGCTCCTGCTCTTCCCAATTGTGCCGCAGAATCATCTGCAGAACAGAAGCTGCTTCTTCTTCATTTCCTGCCGCGATGTAGCGCATCAAAAGCTCTTCCTGCTCACTGGAAAGCCGCGGCACCTGCGCCGGCTGCAGAGTCGGCCCGCATTGTTCCTGACAACCGGCGGCTTTTTCATGCTGTTCGCGCAGCGCTTCGTTGGCCGCCAGATAAGCAAGATGGATGTTTTTAAAATCCCGCCATGGTTTTGAAAAGGCGCACAGAAAATCCCCGCCCGCCTCCCGCGCCGCGCGTTTCAGCAAAGCGTCCAGCTCCGCCACGGTTTGTTCGATCCCGCTGCCGGTGGCCGCGTTTAAAAGTATGCTCCACTGGCGTCCGCGCGGCAGAAGATAAGCCCGGACGCCCTGCGCCATATGGTTCAAAAGATCCTCCAGCGCTTCACGCTCACTGCCGCTGTCCAGCAGCGTCTCCGCTCCGCCTCCGGCGTCCAGCAGGACCACACCGAACCAATCGCCGCTGAAGCCGGCATCCAGACGCTCCAGGACCTGATGCAGATGCTTTTCATCATATACAACGTCGCCTTCAATGCAGGACTGCACAAATTCCTGCCGCAGCTCATTCCTCTGGTTCTCCCACAGCATTTGTATCTGATCTCTGCTGCTTTTTGCGTCTGTAAACGCAGCCAACAGCTGGTCATACTCATTTCCGCTCAGCGCGTGGCCCGCTGTGCCGGCAAGTTCCTTGCGAAGCCGGTTGAGCGGCTTGTATTGGATATACAAAAAACACAGACACAGCACCGCTGTCATGCAGACCATAGCCAGCATGACCGGGAGTGCCCGGCGGATGATCCAATCTGACTTCGCACCGATGGAAGACATCGGTACGACCGTGATAAGATGCCACCCGGCTTTCGGGAGCCGTTCGCGCTGTATCCAGTAGAGCTGTCCGCCCAATGTGATCTCCGAGTCCTCCGCGGAAGACACGTCGGCATTTTCCAGCAGCTCCGCAACCGCAGCGTCACCTGTTGCGCTCAGCAATGAGCCGTCCGAATCCAGCAGCACTGTCGTACTGTCCTCAACAGCGGAGTTTGACTGGATCATTCCCGCAATGGTTTCGGGGTTCATCACTTGTACCAATGTTCCTTTTGGCGTTCCGCCCACAAGGGGCACGCTCGTCAGCATCAATGCCTCTGATTTTCCACCTGTTTCAAACACATACAGCTCGTTGTAATGATAGTCCTGCAAAAGTGTGGTGAAATCCCCGGCAGACATGGCGGCTTCCAGCCCCAACGAAGCATAAAATTCATGCAGCCTGAAAATGGCGTCACTGGAAAGAGCCCTGCCGATATTGTCCATGTAAAGATATCGGCTCACCTCTCCGCCGGACTGGAGCGCGTATACCGAAAGAGACTGCTGAATGGGCTGCAAATTGTAATATTTCGAGCCGCTTGGGTCAGGCGTAGAAACAAAATCGTTTACCAGATAATCGTTGCTGATCTCATACGCACAGCGCTCCAGTTCATCGAAATAATCATTGATCGCGTTGTTGCTCTGCTTTTGCAGCGTCTGCGTAATAGATTTATATTCACTGATGAGCTGGTTTCGCGCATTGCGCCCCAGCATAATGCACATGACCACCATCATCAAGAGCAGCAGCCCATAGGAAAGACACCAGGTATACAATACGCTTTTTCGTTTAAACATCTTCCCCATCCCTCTCGTTAGCCATAGAAATTATTATAGCACACATGCAGACGGCGCGCAAAATATCGAAACAAAAGAGACTGCGGACGCCCTCTCTTCGATAGCGCCCGCAGCCCCAATATATTCTTAATAAATAGCAGCAATATGTATATGCCGTACAGCCTGAGAGAAAAAGCTTTTATTCTTCGCCACACGCGGGGAACCGCACGCAAGCATATCCTCAACCACACCTTCGAAATGCACAGAGGCGACACGCCGACGGTTCATGCACCCCGCCATCAACTTTACATGATGTTTGTTTGTGGAGATATCTTCGATTTTCCGTCGGACCCCACCGTCTTTCCAAAGTGCGATTCCATAGGTTCTATGAACCACACCGTGCTCATCTCTTATTGCTCCTGCTGTTACAAAATAATACTCCAACTGGAATCCGCCCTTTCCACTGAAAATAATTACAGAATCCAGTATACTGAAAAAAGGCGTTAATTGGCGTTAAGAAATCACGGGCAGCCGCCAATCTTCCGTTAAGAATTATTCCTTTTCCCCGTCCAGCATCCGGTAACCGACGCCGGTCTCCGTAAAAATATATTCCGGCTCCGCAGGGTTCTTTTCCAGCTTGCGGCGGATATTCGCCATATTCACGCGCAAAATCTGGTTGCTGCCCCCTGTAACGCCGGGGCCCCAGGTCTCCCGCATCACAAAGTCGTAGGTAAGCACACGCCCGGCATGGCGCGACAGCAACGCGACGATATTATATTCCGTCTGCGTCAGATGCACATCCGCGCCGTCTACCGTTACCCGGCGCTTGTCATAATCGATGCGCATTTTGCCCGCACGGAACACGCCGCCCGATGCATTTATATCCGCTCTGTTCTGGCTGTGGCGCAGCGCTGTGCGCACACGGGCCAACAGCTCGCTGGTCCCAAAAGGCTTTGTGATATAATCATCCGCTCCCAAATCCAAAGATTCCACCTTATCCCGCTCATGGGAACGCGCCGATACAACGATCACCGGCGTCTGTGTCCAGCTGCGCACCGTACTGAGCACTTTCTGCCCGTCGATATCCGGCAGGCCCAAATCCAGAATGATCAGATCCGGACAGTAGGAGGACGCCATCATCAACGCCTCCTCCCCCGTGGCTGCGCGTTTCACCTCATACTGGTTCGCGCGCAGAACCGTTGTGATGAAACTGGCAATGTTGCTTTCATCTTCCACCAGTAAAATCAAATATTTGTTTGCCATTTTTATTCCTCCTCCAGCGGAAGCCGAAATGTAAACTCCGCGCCGCCTCCAGGCACGTTGCGCGCCTCCATGGTTCCGCCGTGCGCTTTTACAATACTGTTGCAGACCGAAAGGCCGATTCCCATGCTGTGGTGGGCGTCCGCATGGTCCTCTCTGTCCCTTTGAAACATGCCGTCAAAAATATGCGCAAGCCGTTCCGGAGAAATGCCCGCGCCGTTGTCACTAACGCAAAATTGTGCGTTTTTCCCCTGCCGTGACACGGTAAGCCTTGCTCTTGTATCCGGCGGAGTATGAAAAGCCACGTTTTCCAGCAGATTTATGATCACCTGCTTGATGAGCATCGCATCCATGGGCACCATCAGCAAATCGTCCGGCACAGAAGCCGAGATCACGCGTTCCGGGAAACGTTTTCGAAATTTTGAAACAGCTTCTGCAACAACTTCCTCAGCCGCCTCCGGTACTTTATTCAAATTCGCTCCCACCGCCCCGTCTACACGCGTAACCGTAAGCAGATTTTCCACCATACCCACGAGCCATTCGGCATCTTCGTGTATCTCTCCCAGCAAAGTAAGGCGTTCTTTTGCTGTGAGCACACTGTCATTTTCCAAAATCGCAGAACTTGCCCCCAGAATGGAAGTAAGCGGCGTGCGCAGGTCATGCGACACGGCTCGCAGCAGATTGCTGCGCATCTTTTCGCGCTCTGCTTCAAGCTGAAGCTGTCCCTGTTCCTTGATGCGGGCCGTCATCGTGCTTGTTGTGACGGAGACAATGAGCGCACACAAAATCGTTACAGGATAACCGGGCAGCGTGAAATTGAACGCCCAGTACGGATAGGTGAAAATAAAGTTGGTAAGCAGCACGCCCGCGACTGCGGCAAAGGTTCCGTACAAAAAGCCCTGGGTAAACCTTGCAATCATGAACGCCGCCAACACATAAATGACCTGTACAGCCGCCATGTAATCATCTCCCGGGTTAAGTTCCCGCAAAATGATGCACGACGCTGTCGCCAGAAACAGACCGAACAGCGTTTTCAAGCAGTCTCCTGCAGATACGGGAAAGCACCGCTTGAAAAATCCGCTTATGCGGTTCGCCACAAAAGTCACCTCTCCCTGTCTCATGCTCAGGAACTGCAATAGAAAAGCTCTTCTATATAATAACAAAATCCAGCAAAAATTCCTAGGGCAACACCGCAAAATTCACGGCTGATGCCTTAAGCGTCGCCTCGCTTGCAGATTTTCCGGCAGCTGTCACAAAAATGCTCGCGAATACACAAAGTATTCGCTGCGCTTTTTGTTTAACCTGCCAAAAAATCTGTCGGCGCGATTCGACACTTAGAATTGTGCGGTGTTGCCCTAGTACCCAGCTTTTGTGCGGAACGGCAGATACAAATAAAATACGGAATATGCCACAATCTCCACGGCATCCACGAATTTTTTCTCAAATCAGCCAGTCGATTTTTATTTCCTGCGCACCTGTTTTATCATCTCTTTCTCCTATCTGAACATCTTGAATAAAAAGAGCCGCCAGTTCCCTTGTCAGAGCGGATGCTTCCGTAATCTCCTGTAAGTAAGTCTCCAGTTTCGTCCTGCCTCCCGGCGCTTTTTGTTCCTCTTTTTCCTCAAGAGCCAATGCTTCGAGCCTGTGTATCAATTCTTTTTTGTCCGCAAGGTAAACCCGGTTCAGTTCCAGAAACTGTTCTTCTTCCAGAATGCCACGGGATTTGTCCAAATACAGGTCGTGCAATGCCTTGACCCGCTGCTCAAGCTCCATCTTCAGGCGCAATTGTTCCTTTGTACGGCGTTTCCGGTCGCTCTGTGCAAGATCTTCCATAGCGCATACATCCGCCTGCTGCGGATCGAAATAGCGATTTATATGACATTGCAGCCGGCGCAGCACCTCCTCCTCCAACCAGTCCAGGCGGATGTTATGATTTGTACACAGAGGCTTGTGCGTCGCATACAGCTTGCACCTGAGATAAGAATATTTGCCGGCAGCCCGGCCGTTGCTGTAGCGCTGCATCGCGCTGCCGCACTGCATACAATGGACTTTCCCCGCCAGTGGATGCACCTCTCCCAGCCCCGTGGAGCGTGTGCGCGCATGCAGCATTTCCTGTACGCGCTCGAACGTTCTGCGGCTGATGACCGGCTCATGGGAATCCGGCACAATGATCCAATCGCGCTGCGGTACAGAAGCCATCTTTTTGGATTTATAGCTTATTTTTTTTGTGCGCCCCTGTACAAGGTCTCCCGTATACATCTGATCCCGCAGGATACGGCTTACTGTCGTGCGGTTCCACAGCCCATGGTCGTTGTGCGCTGCGCCGTTACGGTACGGATAGCCCATCGCCTGCTTGTGCCTCGTCGGGTTCGGCACGCCGTCCCGGTTCAGAATGGCCGCGATGCTCTGTGTGCCATGCCCCGCCAGATACAGCGCGTAGATGCGCCGCACCACGGCGGCCGCCTGCGGCTCCACGATCAGCTTATTTTTATCCGCCGGGTCTTTCCGGTAGCCGTAAAGCGGGAACCCTCCGATGTATTGTCCCGCCCGGCGCTTGTAGTCGAACACAGTACGGATATTTTCCGATAAGTCTTCCAGATACCACTCGTTGACAAGGCCGTTGATCTGCCGCGCTTTTTTGTTGCCCTTGATGTCCGTGTCCACGTTGTCGACCGTAGCGACAAAACGAATGCCCCACTCCGCGAATAAGCCGTGGATGTATTTTTCGACCAATTCCATGTCGCGCGTAAAGCGCGACTGTGTTTTCACCAGCACAATGTCGAACCGCCGCGCCTCTGCATCCGCGATAAGCTGTCGAAAGGCCGGGCGCTCCCGGTCAATGCCGGAGTAATCTTCATCACAATAAATATTGTAAATGTCCCAGCCCTTGTCCAGCGCGTACTTGATGAGCATGGATTTCTGGTTTTGGATGCTCTCGGACTCCGATTGCTTCTCCTCATCCTCCCGGCTCAGCCTGCAATAAATCGCCGCCGTCATGGCACTACCTCCTGCACAGTGTTCTGCTGCAACGGCAATACGGCCACATCGTTTTCAAAACAGCCGTCACACACAGGAAGAATTTTCTGTACGGGATTGTAAGTATTGCTCCATTTTCTGCTGAACGGATGTCTTCCTTTCAGCCTCTGTTTTCGCCTGAAAGGATTCTGTTACAATGAATATTGGCCGTTTCATATAGATCGCCCCGGTAATACTTATGCATCAGCAGCCCGTCCCTATCGCTCGGCAAACAGGACATTCGCCGGCAAGGAGCCGCACTGCCTATATACCGCCACTCCGTTTTCGCAAATAAGAACATCTTGCATTTGGCTTTTAGCGCGGAATCCATTCTGAATGCGCATAAATTCCATTTCCACACAAAAGCTCCCCGGAACAGTCAATTGGGCTGTTTCGGAGAGCTTTTTCTTATTGATTCGTATCTTTTTGATTTGCAGATTTGCGTTACATCCTGCAGGCGCTGCACCCCTGAGGGCATGCAGGAGAGGCATCGCCCTCTTCATTTTTGCCGAACACCTGTTCGTACAGCCGCTTGCCTGCCGGCGTCGCCGCGAGGCCTCCTTCTGCTGTTTCCTTCAATGCCGTGGGCATCGCGTCGCCTACGCGCTTCATCGCGAGGATCGCTTCATCGGCGGGGATAGGGCTGCGAATGCCAGCCAGCGCGAGCTGCGCCGCAACAAGAGCGCCCGCTACGCCTGCCGCATTGCGGTGGATGCAGGGAATTTCCACAAGACCGGCCACAGGGTCACACACAAGGCCCAATACATTGCCCAGAGAGATGGACACCGCGTCGCCCAGCATATCCGGCGCACCGCCGCACAATTCCACAAGCGCCGCCGCAGCCATGGCTGCGGCACTGCCGCACTCGGCCTGACAGCCGCCCTGCGCGCCCGCAATGCACGCATTGTTTGCAATCACCATACCAACCGCTGAAGCCGTGAACAGTGACATCACGCAAGCGCGCTCCGGCAGCTTACGCTCTGCCTGCAACGTGAGCACGGCGGCCGGCAGAATTCCGCAGGAGCCTGCCGTGGGCGCCGCAACGATACGGCCCATTGCCGCGTTCCATTCGCTGACTGCAAGCGCGCGGGTGAGCGCGCCGGAGAACACCCCTTCGCACAGCACGTTCCCTTCCCGCTCTGCACGTGCCATACGGTAAGCGTCTCCGCCCGAAAGGCCGCTGGCCGAACGTACGCCGGGCGCTTTCCCCTCCTCCACGGATGCCGCCATTACCGCGTAGCTTTTGCGCATGATTTCATACAATTCGTCCGCGCTCTGTTCCATTTGTACTGCCTGCTGCTCCAGCACCAGCTCAGAGAGCTTCCTCCCGCTTTGTTTCGCTGCTTCGATCAATGCGGCGATTGAATCATATCTTAAATCCATTCTCATTCTCCCCTGTTACATCGGTGCAAGCATCGTGGACGACAATACATTCGGAAGTTTTTCCACACAGGAATTCACATCAGGCTCCAGCGCGCCGTCCACCTCGATGGTCATGACCGCTGTTCCTCCTTTTTGTGCGCGGGAAAGGCGGAAATTACAGATATTGACGCCGCGCCGGCTCATTTCCTCCGTAACGGCGGCAATCGTTCCTGGCGCATCACGGTGCAGTACGATCAGCGTCGTATACTGACCGGTGATCTCCACAGCCATGCCGTTTACGCGTGTGACAAGAATATTTCCTCCGCCCACTGAAGCTCCCTGCACGCTCACCGTATGTCCCTGCGCATCCGTCAAAGTGATAAGCGCGGTATTGGGGTGTGCATTTTCCAAAGCAGCCGGCATGATGGTGATGGCCAGCCCGGCTTTCTGCGCAAGCGTCAAACTGTCGCGCAGGCGCGCGTCATCGGGCTTCATGCCCAGTATCCCCGCGACAAGCGCCTTATCCGTCCCGTGGCCCCGGTATGTCTTGGCAAAACTGCCGTGCAAACGAATGTCCGCCGTCACGGCCGGAGCACCCAAAAGCGCCCGTGCGATGAGCCCAATACGCGCCGCGCCCGCGGTATGTGAGCTGGACGGCCCAATCATCACAGGCCCGACAATATCAAATACATTCATGGAACCCCTCCACATTATGTTTTACATATGCGCTGCCGCCATTTGCCCGCCCCTCTGAACATCGCTCTGCGGCTTCGGGGTTATTATACTACATTTATCCCTTTTTTGATATGGGAAATATGTATCATCCGCAACCAAAAAGGCGGCGCTCCCGTGCAGAAACGCCGCCATGAATGGGTCAAATTTTGATTTTGAGCCACTTGTCATGTTTGAAGCGCCACATTGTGAGCAACAGGCGCAGAAGCTGATCGATGGCCAAGCCGAGCCATGCACCGAACAGCCCCATGCCCAGCGGATAAACAAACAGCCAGCCGGACAGCGGACGGATACACGCCACACTGATAAGAGAAACCAGCGCCACGAAACGCGTATCGCCGCCGCCGCGCAGGCACCCGCTGTAAATCACCTGAGATATCTGCAGGAACACGATGACCGCGACGAAATCCATGATCATGGCGCCGTAATCGAGGATCTCCGGATCTGCTGAAAAAAGGCGGAACACATCGCGGCCAAATACAACATACACAAACGCCACCGCTGCCGAGCACAAAAAGCCCAGCCGCTGGCAAAAGCCGCCGTACACCTTGGCCAGGTCCGGACGCTTTTCTCCCAGGCTCTGCCCGACAAGGGACACCGACGCAACAGAAAGGCCGTCGCCAAACGCAAAGGAAATGGTAATAATATTCATGCCGATCTGATGGGCTGCAAATGCGTTCGTTCCCAGGCGCGCCACGACCATCGTGTACATCAGGAAGCCAAAACGCAGGAACAGCTGTTCCGCCAGGGTGGCGGAACCAATGTTGGCGATGGAGCCGAGTGTCTTGCGGTCAAAGCCCACCGGCCTTTTATTGTAAAATAAGTAGAGGAAGCTGTCGGGATGCATTACCGAGCGCAAAGCCATTCCGCTGGCTACGACAGTACCCAGCACTGTTGCGATGGCAGCGCCGTTTACCCCCAGTGCCGGGAAGCCGAAGTTTCCGCCGATAAGCAGGTAGTTGAACACAATATTCACAAGATTTGAAACAATATTGGTACGCATCGCAATTTTTGTGTTGCCGACGCCGCGCTGAGCCGCATTGATGACCATATTCAGCACGTTGAAAAACTGGCAGCCCACAATGATGCGAAAATAACCCGTGGCAAGCTCGTGCGTGTCCTCGTTGGTTCCCGCGAGCCGAAGCACCGGCTCTGCAAAAATGAGCGCTAGAGCGGTGATAACGACAGTAAGCACCACTGTGATCAAAATTGCCTGTACCAGAACACGGTTTGCGCCTTCGCGGTCTCCTTCCCCCTTGCGCCGTGCTACAATGGCACTGACCGCCACATTCACAGAAAGGAAAACCGCCAGACAAATGAATTTCGGCTGCCCGGTCAGACCGATGGCCGCAATGGCCGCGGCTCCCAGTGACGATACCATAATGGTATCCACCACGCTGACAAGCGCCACCAGAAAGGATTCCAGCGTGGAAGGCCATGCGACGCGGAACGCCCTCCTCAGCAGGTCTCCGTCGTCCGGCAGGGGGCCCTCCAGCTGTGTGCGCTTTAAAATGCGCCGTGCATTAAAAAGCAATGAAGCAACTCGGTTCAATTCCCAATCCTCCATACATTTGGCCGCATCACAGATGCGGCCATTTTTCCTATATATTTACATTATATAACACCTTTCGGCACAGAGCAAGCCGCCTGCTATGCCGTCAAAAAATCCCGGCCGAAGTACAAACGGCCGGGATACATTTTAAGATAACAGGAGCCGCTGCCTTATCCTTTGACCGCTCCCGCTGTCAAACCGGTGATGAACTGACGGTTCGCCAGCAGGTATACGATCAAAATAGGGATCAGGGCGATGGAAGCGCCGGCCGTCATAATGTGCCATTCTGCCGCGGCGTTGGCAGAATAACGCAGATTTGCCACAGCCACGCTCAATGTTTTCAAGCCCGGGTTTGACATCGTGAAAACCTGTGCCGTCACAAATTCGTTCCATGCGGTGCGGAATGCAAACAGCGCGATGACGCCGAGGATGGGTTTGATCGCAGGAACAATGATCTGCCAGAAAATGCGGAACGTACCTGCGCCGTCTATGGTCGCAGCTTCATCCAGTTCCTTGGGAACACTGCGCACAAAGCCTGAAACCATGAAGATATTCGCCGCCTGCCCGCCCGTGAGCAGCAATGCCAGCCCCACCATATTACTGGTAAGTCCGACGGCATGCAGAAGGCCGTACAGCGGATACAGCGCCACAGAACCCACGGAGATGAACATGCTGAGCAGATAACTTGTGGTGAGCAGTTTTTTGCCCGGGAACTCTCTGCGGGCAATGATATATGCAGCCATCGAAGCAGTCGTAACTGTGAACAACACGGTCAGCAGGGCCAGCACAACACTGTTTAGCGTATATTTACCGAACTCCAGCTTCTGGAATGCGTAGATATAGTTTTCGATCTGCCATTTTTCCGGCAAGATACCGCCGCCCAGCGTAAGCTCGGCATTTGTTTTGAAAGAGCCCAACAGAGTGTAAATAACGGGATACAGCGTAAAAATGCACATTGCGCCCACAAAAGCCCATTTGAGCACCTGCCCGATGAAGGATACCGCCGCATCGCGGCGTTCGCTGGGGCGCATCTCTGCCCAGCGCAAACGGTGTGTTTTTTCCATAGCGGTTCCTCCTTATTCGCCCGTTACTTTGTCCAGCTTACTGCCGATAAAGAGATACAGACCGGTGATCAAACCGATGATGCAAGCCGCCACCAGGCTGACAGCCGCGCCGTATCCAAATTCCTGGGTGACCGTAGAGCCTGCGGAAATCGGGAAGAAGAGCTGGTAGATATAAAGGAACATGACATTTGTTTTGCCCATTGGACCGCCCTCGGTCAGCACCATGATGCTCTGCATATCCATAAAGGAAATCACCAGTGCCAGCATCAAGATCATCTTCAGAACCGGCGCCAGGAGCGGTATCGTGATGCGGAACAAAGTCTGTGCACCGTTTGCACCGTCCAGCTTTGCGCTTTCATATACATCCGTAGAGATCCCCGTCAGGCCTGCGATAAAATACACCATGTAGTTGCCCACACCACCCCAAACAGCCAGGATGATGACTGTGAGCATCGCATGCTGCACCCCCAGCCAGTTTATATTTTCATCGATGACGCCAAGCCACATCAGAAAACGGTTGATCTCGCCGTTGTATGTATTGAACAGCAGATAGAAGATAAGAGCCATCACTGCGCTGGACATAATGGTTGGCGTAAAAATAATGGACTGGCTCACGGCGTTGATGCGTGTGCTTTTACTGAGCAGAAATGCCAGCATGAACGCGATGGGCAGCGTAAGAATGAGTTTGCCCCCCACATAGACGAAGGTGTTTACCACAGAATCCCAAAACACAGGGTCCCTCGTAAAAACACGCACAAAATTGTCCATTCCAACAAACTTCGCCTCGCCGTAGCCGCGATAGTCGAACAGCATATACCGCAGCGCCCACAGGATGGGATACACCGTGAACACTGCGAACATGATGATGTTCGGCAGCAGTATCAGATACGAGGTGCGCTCGTTATAGACGCGCTCCCAGACCTTTTTCCCTTTCTTCGACATGCCGTCACTCCCCTTGCCGTAATTGGTACCTCAATTATACCGCCGGCCCAAGTATGCGAGGGAGGAAAATCATCGGAAGATATGTCTAAAATTCAACGAATATCAAGCCTTTCCCGCCAGGGCGGCAGCTTGATATTCACTGGGCGTCATATGGTAGAATTTTTTAAAACATACGGAAAAATATCGTGAATCCGCGTAGCCCGCCTGTTCGGCAACATCGCACACCTTCGTCTGCGGATTGCCAAGCAGCATGTGTGCGTGCTGCATACGCTGCGCTGTCAGGAATTCCGTAAACGTCTGCCCAGTCTCCTGCTTGAACAGCTGCCGCAGATAATTGGGGCTGATAAACAGTGCCGCAGCCACGTCATCCAGAGAAAAATCAATGTCTGAGATATGCGCCTGCACCACCTCGCTCACCCGCTCCGTCAGTATGCGCCGGGGCGGTTTTTCTCCCTGGCGGCGCAGCCAGTACAGCGATACGAAGTTCTCGAAGCAGGCTCTCAGCTCCTCCATGCTCGCCGCCGCCATGATCTCCTGCTGAAAATTTGTGAATTCGTAATAGCTCATCGGCATATCGGAAGCTGGTTTTTTCAGAATGGAATAGCACAAGCGCAGCACGCACATGCGAATGAATGTCGCATCGCGGATCTCCCGCTCCACAAACCATGCGAACAGCGCTTCGCAATTTTGGACAAAAGCAGCCCGGCTGCCGCACTGTACCGCGGCGGGGATGTCACGAAGGAGCTCCTCCGGCGGCTCCGGACACGGCAGAAGCTTTCCGGCCAAAACATCCTCGTAGGTGGTAACGGGCGCCGCCTGTTCCGGGAACGCATAGGCGCGAGCCTGCGTAGATTGGCGGTAGGAAAGCTCCAGCTTGGCGGGCGTTTCCGCAATACAGCCGACAAAAAAATGCACATCCAACGCCTGCGCGCGTTTACAGGATACCGCAATGGAAGTAAGCGCATGGCTCAGCGTGAGAAACAGCCCTGCGCGTGCCGTGCGGGGCGCACAGAACACCACCGCCTGCCGGGGCGGCGTGCCGAGACGGAGCAGTACAGTACGCACCGCGCCATAGAGCCGTTGTTCCAGCACCCGCTCTAAAAGAGCGCGCTGTGCGTCCAGGCCGTCGCACAGTACGCAGCAATAGCTTGTCCCCTCTTGCGCAAACACGGCGTTTGCCGCAGAGAGAGCGGGCAGCTCTTCTCCCAGCAACGCAGCACGGAAATAGCTCTGCAATTCCAGCTCGTTGGTTTTCTGCGTGTTGGTCCGCAGCGTTTCTATCTGGGCCCAGCGCAAAGCCTGTGCGTCCAGTTCCGCTGCGAAACGGCTCAAAGCGGAAACGAGCTTTGCAGTGTCCAACGGCTTCAGCAGGTAATCGCTGACCCCAAGACGGAGAGCCTGCACAGCGTATTCAAACTGGTCATACCCGCTCAGCACCAGCAGCTTTGCCTCCGGCAGAAGATCAGACAGGCTTTCCAAAAACTCCAATCCGTTCATGTGGGGCATCGTGATATCCGTCAACACCGCATCGGGCAGAATCTCCCGCGCCAGCGCCAGCGCCTCGCGTCCGTCCCGCGCCAGTGCTGCAACATCCCATTCCGGGCAGTTCTGCCGCACAAAATCCGCCACGCCCTCGCGGATGCTCTCCTCATCGTCCGCTATCAGTAAGCGATACATATTGCTCCACCTCATCCTGTGTGATACAGGGCAATCGCACGGCGGCCACCGTGCCGCGCCCATATTCGCTCTCCAGCATCAATCCGTACTCTGCGCCAAAATACAGCCTGATACGTTCGTTGACGTTGAAAATGCCGTACCCCTCCCCGCTGACGGAAAGGCCGCGCGCAAGGTCTGCCTGCAGCATGGCCAGCCGTTCCGGCGGTATCCCCGGGCCGTTATCCGTCACGCGCAGCTCCATCACACTGCCGCTGCGCCGCCCGGATATGGCAATAAGCCCCGGCGCCTCGCTCTCTTTGATCCCGTGATAAATCGCGTTTTCCACCAACGGCTGCAAAATCAGCTTAACGGTATAAAGCTGCAGGATATCCGGCGAAAGCTCCACCGTATAACTCAGCTTTCCGCCGTAACGCAGCTTCTGAATCTGCAGATAACTGCCCACATGCTGCGCTTCCTGCTCCACGGAAATGATCTCTCTGCCGCGGCTCAGCCCGATACGGAACAGCGTCGCCAATGCCGTTGTCATTCGGCTGATATCCTGCGCGCCCGCACGTTCAGCTTTCCAGCGAATGGAGTCCAGCGTGTTGTACAAAAAATGAGGATTGATCTGCGCCTGCAGCGCCTTCAGCTCTGCGCGGCGCTTGAGCTGCTGCTCCACACGCACACGCTCTTTTTCGTCCTGTAATTGGGCGATGTATGTTTCCTGTTCGTCCAAAAGCATGTGAATGTGCGCCAGCATGCTGTTAAAGCTGCGGGACAGCGTTCCGATCTCGTTATGATACGGATATTCAAAGCCCTGCCAGTCGTTTTTCACGTCCACACTGCGCATACGCTGCGACAGACGCGAAAGCGGCTGTGTTACGCTGTGGACGATACGGGTCAGCGCCACGAGAAGCACCAGCACCACAGCAAGACTGACGGCAAAAAACACATTGCGGATGTTCTGCAGCTGGCCCAGAATATGTTTTTCCGATTGAAGATAGACCACGTGCCAAGGAGCGTTTGCCAACGCACGGTGAGCCGTCAGATACTTCCCCCCTTGCGCTGCGGTTTCTGTAAAACCTTCGGTTTCAAGCACCGCATGCAGCGCCCCGTAGTCTTCCGCAAGCGCGGCGGCAGCCGCGCCTCCCGCCTGCGTAACCAACCGGCCCCGGCCGTCCACCAGCAGCATATCCGAACCGTCGTCGGGTACAATATCGTGCAGATACGCCGTCAGACGCGCTTTGTCGATATTGGCCAGAAGCACGCAATCGCCCCCGTAACCGTCTACGGAAAAACGGTACATCACAGGCAGCACCTCGCGATGCGTGATGAATATTTCATCTTTCTGCACTTCACCCCAAATAACATAGCTTTCGCTTTCTTCAGCCTGGCGCCACAGCACAGACGCCTCAAAGCGGTATTCCTGCTCGGTGGAGACGCCCATATCCGTGAAGCTGCTTTTGGGCGTATACAAAAAGATGGAACTGATGAGAGGCTCCGTTACCTTGTGCAGCGAGAGGCACGGCGAAAGCAGCGTCATCGCCACGCCCTGCGCCGACGGCTTATCGCTGAGCAGATAATCGGTCAATGCGCCCTCAAAGCTCGGGTCGAGCCGAATATAAAACAGCCGCTCCACTACATTGCGCAGCTTTGCGTCCATATAAGTCTGCGCCTGTGTGAGCGTCACATCCGCCGCGCTGCGCGCCTGCCGTTCCACATTTTCAGCCACATAGAAATACAACGCTACCTGGCACGCGATCAGCACGGTCAAAAGCACCGCCGTCACCAGCAGCGAAAGCTTTACCCTGAGGCTCGCGTTGCGGTAAGCACACAACAGCCGTTTCATTCCAATCCCCCCGGCACGAAGCGCAAAATACCGTTCATTCTTGCTTTGCACAGCAAAGCAAGAAAACCGCCCGGGCGGTTTTGCGCCGCTTTTTTATACAAGTATACCATTTTGCCCCGCCAAACGCCAAAAAGAGAGCCCTTGGGCAGGGTTCTCTTTCGGCGCTTAGGGTTTGTATTTTACTTGGCGGTGTCCTGCTTGAGCGGATCAAAATTGGGATAGACGATGCGCTCCGCACCGCCGTCCACCAGCTTGTCGTAAGCGGCGTTGTAGCGGGTGTTCAGGTCTTCAATGGCACTGTCGATGTCCGTCACACCAAAAATGCACTCCACACAGGTGGTGTAATAATCCTTGCCTTCCACCACGACGCCCGCAGGCAGCGGCGGCCAGTTCTGGTCATCGGCATTGATGGCCAGATTCGGCATCTTCTCAATGGATTCCGGCGCTTCGGCGCTTTCCACGGCGCTGGGGATCATCACGGTGCCAAGCCCGGCTGTATGATACGGTCCCATAACCTCATCGCTGTGCAGGAACTTCATCACTTCCCACGCCTCATCCGGATGCTCCGTCGCGGGATTGATGCCGAGGTTCGAACCGCCGAACCAGAGCTGCTGCTTACCTTCCACCTTGCCGTTCACCGTGGGGAGCTGAGCGCAGTTCCAGTTTGCATCCGTCGGGAACTGGCTGGCATATACGCCCGGCTCCGCATGGCTGATGGAGATATACATCGCGATATTTCCGGCTGCGAATTGCGTGCGCAGCGGGTCGATATCCAAAGATTCACTGCCCGGGAACGAAACGCCGGTGGCGAACATTTCCTTGAACGCCTCCAGGACGGGCTTATAGCTGGAGAAGTCATAAGTACCGGTTTTGTAGTCAAACCCACCGCGGGTGCCGCCGCTGCGCATCACGATCATGTCGATGGAACGCGCCACGGAGCTCGCCGCGGATTTGAAGTTACCCGCAATGCCGTAAATCCCTTCACTGCCAAGCTGTTCTGTAACGAGCTTTGCGTCCGCCACCAGCTCATCCAGCGTTTGAGGCGGCCCGTCTATGCCTACACGGTCAAAGATGTCCTGGTTATAGAACAGGCGCGCGGCAGAAGCCGTGTACGGCAGCGAATAGATGCCGTCCCCCAGCGCGTTGATGCCTTCCACAAAAGCGCCTTCGCCAAAACGCGCTCTGTATTCGTCATCCATGTAAGGGGCAAGGTCCAGAAGCTGCCCCTTCTCCTTGACGACGACCTCGATCGGGTCCGTACCTGCAAGCTGGTACACATCCGGCGCTGTGTTTGTGCTGAACGCCAGATCCAGCATTTGGCTGTAATTGTCGGCATATACCTGGAAATCAATGTAGATATTTTTGTCGTTGGTCGCATTGAACTCCTCTATGAGCGGCGTCATATATGCCTGATCGTGACGGTTTGTGGTCCAGTAGGAAATCGTGATTTTCCCTTCCGCTCCTGCCGGCGTGGAACCGGCTGCCGGAGCGCTCCCGGATGCAGACCCGGACGCGCTGCCGGAGCCTCCTCCGCACGCGCTAAGCGAAAGCACCATAACACCTGCAGCAACTGCCGAAAGGATACGTTTTGCCTTTTTCATGTTTCTTCCTCCTTTGGTTGATATCCGCCGCGCCGTCTCCAGCGGCGCTGCCGTGGTTTCATGGTATCCGTTTTTCGCCCGTTTTAAAAGAGAAAATTTTCCGAACTCATGTGTGTTATCTTCAGTTTCAAGCGCCGGAGCCGCTACGCCTCACAATCGCACCATATCTCCAGGCCGTTTTCGCGAAACACTTTACCGACACGGATGGCGTCGGGCGCACAAACCGCGGCAGCCTCTCCGGACATCAGACGGTCCGTCATGGAAATATATCGTGCAATCGCCTGTTTTTCCCGCATTGCGGGCAGCTCATGTCCAATACAGATAGAGTCAAATTCGCTCGCGCGCGCCCACAGTCTGCGCAGGCTGGCATTGTACTCATGAAAATCATGTCCGGTGAGCGCCATGCTTACGTTGACCGTGTCGCCGGTAAACAGAAGCCTGTTTTCTTTGTCCAACAGACAAATGGAACCGGGCGAATGCCCCGGCGTGTGGATGACCTCCAGCGTCCGTCCGCCGAGATCGAACACATCACCGTCAGCCAAAGGCAAATACTCGGGCTGCGGAAGCTCCTGCCGGGGCACCAGCGCATCGATTTTCCTCTCGTTGTCCGGGTTGCGCACCGGCGCCCGCGTTTTCACAAACCATTTGCGCATCGTATTGTTCAGCGGGAAACGGCGGCTGTGTTCCCAATCCAGAGGGTGGAGATACACATGCGGGAAATGGCCCGCGCCGCCCACATGGTCCGGGTCTCCGTGTGTCGCAATAACAACGAGGGGAAGCCCTGTAAGCCTTTCGATGTCTTCCGGCAGCGGGCCGATACCTCCGCCCGTGTCGATCAACGCGGCCCGGTGTTTTCCGACCACGAGAAACATATTAACGAGTTTATATTCACTGACCAGATAAGTATCCGGAGCTATTTTTACAACGGGCCGTTCCAGCATGTTGTTATCCTCTCCTTTAATCATACAAGGCGTTCGGGTTCATACCAGATCAGTACGCGCTTGTATTTGTATCCTGTTCCGCCATGCAGTGCATTCCGCCCTTTTTCCCCGTGTGCCTGTCCGGACAGCAGGAGATCCGTCGCTTCAATATAGTCCGTGATCATGGTTTTATCCGCCTTGTCCAGCGCGTCATGCCCCAGGCAAATAAAATCAAATTCTTTTTCCCGCGCCCACAGTCTGCGCATACTTTCGTTATACACTTTCACGGTACTGCTGGAATCTCCGCAGTTCAGCAGCAGACTGTCGTTGCACATATCGCCCGTGAACAGCAGACGGTTTTCCCTGTCCAAAAGACAGACGGAACCCAAGCTATGGCCAGGCGTATGGATGACTTCTATTGTGCGGCCTCCCAACTCGAAAACCGTTCCGCCTTCCATAGGGATGCGCCTCACAGGCCCGTTTTTCTGCACCAGCGCCAGAAGTTCTTCCTCCGTCGCCTCCGGGTTGCGCACAGGGCCGCGGCTTTTGGCATACCAGGCGCGCGCTTCTTCACCGCGGGCATAGCCCTCCTCCGACAGCTTGATATCCATCGGATGCAGGTGAATTTCCGGAAACAGTGCGGCTGCGCCGTCATGGTCAAAATGGCCGTGTGTGATGGCAACCGTGAGAGGCTTATCGGTAAGTTCCCGAACCGTCTCGGCCGCATTTCCGATGCCGGTACCGCAGTCGATGAGCAGCGCAGCTTCATCGCCCTCCAACAAATACATATTCACCAGTTTATATTCACTGATGAGCCAGGTGCGCGGTGCGATTTCGACAACAGGTTTTGCAAGCATATGTTTTCCTCCTTTTATCAGCCGGACTCTCGTTCATTTGAATCCGGCGCCGGTGTTGATCCATGCGCATATCTCATCCAAGGCCCAGTCTCTCGTGAAAAGCGGTTTCACATCCTATCGCTATGCGTCGTTTTTGTCCAGAAACAGCAAAAACTGCATCCAGTCCCACGCAGTCAGGTCATGGCCGCCCTCCCGGCGGTGATATCCGATCCCCTCTGTAATGATTGGCTCGCCCGCCAAAGGCGCATTCCGCGGCAGCTCCGGATGTCCAAACAACCGCCATGCGGCACTCGCCTCCCTTGCGCCGAGCCATTCCGCGTCCGGATCGCTCCACGCGTCCTGCGCGCCGCTGGCCACATAGCAAAGACGCGGGGCAACAGCAGCCAGCAGCATATGCTGGTCAAACGGCATTTCATCTTCCCGCCAGGCATACCGTGCGTAGCTGGGACAGAACCAATGCGGAAAAAACGCATTGATGGAGGCCACATTCTCTCCGCGTTTTCCGCGCGACACCGCAGCACCTGTGCAGCCCGAATCGTTCACCAAAACGCTATGGATACGCGTATCCTGCGCAGCACACCACAGCGCTGTTTTCGCCCCGCGGGAGTGCCCGGCCAGAGAAATTTTTTTGGCATCTATTCCTGCATGGGCACACAAAACGTCTGCCGCTCGGCTGGCCGCAAATGCCCAAACGCCCAACGTTCCCAACCCGTCCGGCTTCCGGGCCGTGTCCTCCCCGGCAAACAGCCTCGCAAGTGCTGCTGGGAACAGCCTGCGGTCATCCGGCTGCACCTCTCCGGCATAAAACGCCGCAGCAGCCCGCCCGGATGCAAGTATCTGTTCCACCGGCCAATATCCCTGCGCGGTATCCCGTTCAATATCCAGAAGCTGCGGCATGGACGCCCCGCCCTTTTGGAACGCGGCCATCATCCGTTCCACATCTGTCCGCCATTCTTTCGGCGCGCGCGCCATCAGTTCCTCCAAAGCGGACATGTCCGGGCCCTTCACAGCCGCAGGAGTTTTCTCATGATTGCTGATCATCAGAACCGCCGGCACAGGCTTTTGCGGATTCGGCAACACCAAAGCCATGTGAAATGCCGCACTGCCCCGTTTTGTACGCACCGTGATCCTGTAAAATTCACGTTTTGCGGTGCCCTCCAGGGCTTCTGCTGCATACAGCAGATCCGCTCTTGTTTCGAAGCCATCCCGTGGCGTGCGGCCGAAGACGTTTTTTTCAAATAAACGAACGATCTGCACACGGCGCTGTTCCCAATTTTCCGCGGTAATATCCGGCCCGTAAATGGGCGGCAGACAATGCTTCATCCCACAAGCACGCACCTTCCCGTATATTTCTTTCAAAATCTATTATACAGGCTTTTATTAGAAAGCCGTGTACAGTGGATTACGAAGCTTGGTTGAAAAAATTATGATGATGCTTTTTTCACAAATAAAAAACAGCCGCGCTGCGGAACTTTTCCACAGTGCGGCTGTTCATCGTTGTTAATAATAAAATGCGGGGCGTCAAGGCTTATACTCTTCCAAAAAAACGCCGTCCGCCTTAAGCTGCTCGCGCAGAGCGTTTGTATCCAGCTTATTTGCAGGCATGTCCGTGTGCGCACTCTGTGCAGCAGCGGTACCCGCCGCCTGGGCGATCCCCATGAGCACCGGAGTGACGCGCACCGCTGAGCACGCTACGTGTGTAGCGCTCAGGCAGCGGCCCGCCACAATAAGGTTCTCCACGCCGGGCGTGACCAAGCTGCGGTAAGGAACAGAGTACCAGCTGCCCGGCTTGAGGAATTTATGTACGGTGTTTCCTCCGTCCGGCGAATGCACGTCAATGGGATAGCCTCCCATGGCGATGGCATCCGGGAACATCACATTGTCCGTCAGATCTTCAGCCGTCAGCTTGTAAACGCCATCTACTTTACGGCTTTCGCGAATGCCGATGTTCGGCCCGGAAAATGCCAGATGACAGTTTTCAAAGCCCGGGATATACTTTTTCAAAAAACGCAGCGTTTCCTGCACCTGCTTACGGCCTTCTATCTCCGCTTCCGTCAAATCGAACGGGTCCACAGCACTGTGCTTGGCGATGCGCGTCATATTTACCACATATTCGCCGTCAGTGTTCGTTTCAAAACAGAGCACAGTGTCCCGGTCGATATGAAATTCACCCGCATCCTTTGCGGCCTGAATCCTGCTGAACGCCCCGGAGATGTCATAGTGGCGCAGCTCACGCAGGTTGCGCGGCGTATAACGCGCCATGTCGTCCAGATTGTTCAGTACAAAATCGCAAACCTTTTCTCTGTCCACTCCGTAAACGTGAAAATTCATTGTCATCGGCTGGGCGAGATTGTCCTCCTCGCGGCCGTAAACACTCGTTACGCCGGCACTTGTGGCGACGTCCGCGTCCGCCGAAGCATCCACGAACACCTTGGCGGAAAGCTCATAAAAGCCGCCCTTGGTGTAGAGGCGGGCCGTGCGGATCACGCCATTCTCCACAGTACAGCCCGTGAACACCGTGTGATACATCAGCGTCACACCTGCTTCACGCGCCATATCCTCCCAAACGATTTTCATCCCCTCCGGATCAAACGCCGTGGTGGAAGAACAAAAACCTACGGCATCCGGGATATGCCCCGTGGAAAAGCCCCGGCGGATCATTTCCTCTTCCATTTCCTGGGGGATGCCCCGCACGACCTGCACGTCTCCCGCGTGGTATGTCATCTGCGGGCCGGTGCCGCATGCCGTCAGCGCACCGCCCAGATATCCGTTCTGCTCTACAAGGATCGTCTTTGCGCCCCTGCGCGCGCTGGCAATGGCTGCGACGGTTCCCGCCGGGCCTCCGCCGATCACAGCCACATCAAATTCCAGTTGCTTCATCCTGCCGCTCCTTTTCTTCGGTCAATTCATAATATGTACGGGCAAAGGCATGAGCGCCGATCTCCGAAAGTGCGCGCACACCGGTCTTTCCCAGCTTCAAAGGCCCCAGCTTCAGCATGGGAACTTGATATTCCCTGCTTGTCAAGCCCAGCTTCGTCCACTCCAGAAAGTGAAAATACTCATGGCTTAGGATAACGTTCTGCGCAGTTTCCAGTGTCATACCATTTTCCTGCGCCCACAGGCGGATAGCGCCAAGATACAGATGAATACGGCTCTGTCCCGAAATATAATCACTGAAATAACGCTGGTTTCCAGATATATAATCCTTATCGACACACTCGCAGACGAGGCCGCTGTCCGCGGCGATCTTGAAAAAATCCGTTTCACCGCCGTATTTTACAAAAATATCCCGCGCCGCCTGTTCACCTTTCCGCCAGGCCCGCTCCACGATGGAGGCACGGTCCTGCGGAAGGATTTTTGCGTAACAGACGTCGTACGTCAGCTCCTGGTCCGCAAGTTCCCTTCCCGGGAACGGCAGTGTATAATCCGGCATCCTATCCTCCTTTGTCGGGCAGCCCTGCTCAGGCATCAACGCGCTTGGTCGCGGCAACGATCAGCGGCTCCTGCGCGCCGCACCCGGCAAGCTCCACATTGCCCAGGCTATATATCTGTGTATCGCTGGAGAGACCGGAAAGGTCTATCACCCGTTTGCCCAACACCACATATAAGTTGGGCAGGTTTGCGCCGCCGTCGTTGTATTCCGTTAATTCTTCCAGCATCCATGCGGCATCCTTTTCCCATTCCGCTACGCTGGACTGCCGCACCCATGCATTGTTTTTCTGCAGGCGTATGACGCCCTCCTCGTCGATGAGGCGCAGCGGATGCGTCGTTTTTTTACGCAGGCCGAACAGCTTCTTTTCGACCTTGTCGTACTGCACCGCGAACATGGGACCGTTCTCGGCAGCAATGCGAAGCTGAGCTTTGTCCGCGCCCAGATTTTCCGCCACAATGGCGAACAACGCATCTTTCCCCAGCTTCTGATTCATCATATCCTTGCTGCGCATCTCGGTCGCACCCACGGCGATTGCACGGATGATATTGCGCTGGGTGTCCACCTCCACGCTCACCTCCACGGTGCCGGGAGCCGCGCCGTTCTGGATGGCCTTCAATTCGGCCTCCCGGCGCACGCTGATGATATCGTCGTCAGTGGGATTTGTCACCGTACGTTCCACCATATCACGCACCATGGCCAGCGCCACACCGATGGTGGAAATGACGGGCGCGTTTTTTGCGATGCGGTGCTTATGCCCCATCGTTTCCGCCAGGTGCGGCACGACGGTAGACGCGCCGCCGCCGCCGCCAACGAACACTGTATTGCGCGGGTCCATCTGATAATCTTTCATCAACTGTGACGCTACCCGGGCGTTTTTCTCCGCCGCAAAGGCCAGCACCCTTTTGGCCGCCTCCTCCACAGTGCATCCCATGTTATCCGCCAACGGCTTCCAGGCCTTTTCAGCAGCCTCCCGGCTGCCATAGGCATAATCATCCGGGCGGACATAGCCCGCAATGTTCGCCGCGCCCGCCATGGTGAGCGCCACTTTCACGCCATTCGTGCATTGGATACATGCGTATTCCGGGTCTGTGGGAGTGGGGCGCACGCCTGTGAGGCGCGGTTCCACGATGTCTTCCGGCTTGGAATAGACCTCGTACTCCAGATCAGCGATATGCGCGCTGCGCGGCCCGGTGCCGACAGCCTTTCCATCCCTGAGCTGCACCATGCTGCCGCCGCCTATCCCTACCGTACGAACATCCAGACTGTTTAAATAGGTTTTGTGTCCGCCCACCTCGGCGTATTGGATCATCACCTTGCCGTCCTTCACGCAGGAGATGTCTGTGGACGTGCCGCCCACTTCAAAAAAGATACCGTCGGTGAGCTTTTCATACATCAAAGCGCCCGCCACGCCTGCGGCCGGGCCGGAAAGAATGGTAAGGATGGGCCGGTTGCGAACCTCCTCCACCGTCATGACACCGCCGTCGCAGCGCATCACCATCAGCGGGCTTTTGATGCCCGCCCCCTGGATGCTGCGTTCCGTCATTGTGGCGGCCTCCAGCATTTTCGGCATGATGCTGGCATTCACTACTGCCGTGCGCGTGCGGATTTTCAGGCCGTAAAGCTTGGAGATATCGTTGGTCGCCGTGCCCGGTACGCCCAGTTCTGCGCACACATGCACGGCAGCGTTCTCATTCGCCGGGTCATCCACGCTGAATGCCTCGGCGGCAACGATGCTGGTCGCTCCCTGCCCAATCAGCTCCTGCACCGCGCTTTTTACTGCGGCCGCAACGTCCTGTGCCGCGCCGGTATCCACATAGACGTTTTCGCTGGGCAGGAACTTGCCTGCCGCCAACTCAATGCTGCCCATCGCCGTGTCGGATCTGCTTTTCGCGCCCTGCAGGCCGCTCCCCATTGTCACGATACCCACGTTTGCAACGTCGCCTTCCAGCAGAGCGTTGGTAGCCTGTGTGGTACCGTGGGCAATGAAGGTAACATCCTCCGGGCGGATGCCGTTTTCCTCCATCACCTTATGCAGCACCTCCACGATGCCCGCGGCCACGCCCTCTTTGGCCGTGTGGGTGGTCGGCACCTTCACGGTGCCGATGAGTTCATATGTATCGTTGTTGATCGCGACAGCGTCGGTAAAGGTACCGCCGACATCGATGCCAATGCGCACTTTCATATCATGCATTCTCCTGTTCGTTGTTCTACCGGGCCTTTCACGGCCAGCCCAAGGGCGAAAGCATCTGCGCTTTTGCCCTTGGGCCGGCTGTGAAACGGAGCGCCGCCTCGCGGTCCGCGCCCCGTCCACAGCGGATAAAAGTTTATAAAAAATCAGAAATAAAGGAATGCGCTGAGCACCACACCGAAGACCGCGATGACCCACAGGTAGGGCAGCAGCTTTTTGGTGATGGTGTTTACATCCACTTCCGCAAAGTTCGCCGTCCAGACGTTCTGAGTATTTGTCGGGTCGCCGCAGCCTTGGATGCGTTCAGCCGCCAGGAAAGCGCCCATAACGGCCAGCGGGGACAGCGTGCCCAGGCCGATGACAAGTGCCGCAATGCCGGAGCCGAGGCCGAACAGGTTCATCGGGCCGCGGTACAGAGAGAGCGGAGCCAACAGGCTGAAGAAAATGATGTAAGCAATGCGGTTCGACGGAATGACTGCCAGCAGGAACGGATTGAGCACTTCCTTTACCATGCTGTGCGTCACAGCCAGGTACAGGATGCCGATGCCTATCATCAGGATAACGGCCGGGCCTGCATCCGTGATGCCGTCATAGCAGGTCTTGACCAGCAGATTCATCGCCTTGGAAAAGCTCTTGGATGTAAACACAAGCACCCAAATGATGCCTGCGACGAATGCCGGCACAACAGGCACCTTAAGCAGAGCGACCAGCAGGATGGGAACCAGCGGAGTGAGCATGGCCAGCGTACCGGCAACACCCTTGAGCTGGCGGGTCTCCGGAACATCGCTCACGGGGGCGGAGAAGGCAAATTTCACACCGTTTTTCTTGAATTCCACAAACACCAAGACCAGCGTGGCGATGAGCGTGGCAATCAGCAGATAGATCTCAAAACTCTTGATCTGTTCGATCTCCAGTCCGAAAATACTGGAAAAGCTCTTCCAGTTGGCAATGTTAAACGTGAGGCCCGTGGTGAATGCCATTAGGAAAATGCACGCTGCGCTGATAGCCGGAACGCCTACCGACACCAGAATAGGCAGCACGATGGAGCCAACCATAATGATAGAGCCCAGGCCGCTCAGCGTGGTGAACAGGATCGCCACGGCCACCACCATGATGAGAGTAACGACCAACGGACGGTCACCGCCCAGCTCAGCGCTCTTTTTAATGATGTTTTCCGTTACGCCCGTCTTGTTCATCAACTGGCCGAGCCATGCGCCGAAAATAACGGCCATGATGGCGCTGCCCATACGGACAGTGCCGTTTTCCACCACCGTCTGCAGCCAGCCGATGGCATTGCCTTCGGCGTCGGTGCCCACGGCGGGCACGCCTGCAATGATGCAGATGATGACTGCCATCAGCGGCAGCGCTAACAGTGTGGGGATCTTCTTGGTCATCATCAGCGCCGCAATGACCAAAAAGACTACGATGATGAGGATACCTTGTAGCATAATTCTGCTCCTTACTTTCCGGGGCCAAGGGCCCCTTGTTCTATGTTCAGCCGCCGGGCGGCGGCCTACATACAGGGTTCAGACTGCGTCCGCAGCCGCACGGAAAGCGGCAGTGGCACGCTTTACGTCCTCCGGCCGCGCACCGCCCATCACAACGGCGCCAATCATTATGGCCTTGCATCCCGCAGCAGCCAGATGACGCACCTCTTCCGGGCGTATCCGCCGCTGTGTGGGCACCACACAGGGCTTGGCCGTCTTAGCCGCAATGTCCGAATAACGCAGGATATCCGCATAATTCATGGACGTGCCGTAATTTTCTCCCGGCTGGATGCTGCATTCCAAAACGTCGATTGCGGATGCGCGCACAGCATCCAGTGTATTCTGGGTATAATCCGTACCAATGGCAATCATGCTGGAAAGGCGCGTGCTCTCCATCATGTGGCAGGGAACGTACTGCGCATAGCTGGAAAAAAAGGAAAGCCCCATCTCTTCCAGCTCCAGCCGCTCCTCCTCATTGATGTAGGCGTCCTCCCCGCCGGGAACAAGGCCCACTGGCACATCCCCGCACAGGGCGATCAGCTCACGCAAAAAAGTCCTATTTTCTGCAAAGGTGCCAAACGTGTTTCCGCTGGCGCGGTGCCAAACATTGCAGTGCACCTTGACAGCCTGCGCTCCGCCCTCCAATGCAGCCTCCGCCAGCGCAAGATCGTTGCGGGGCAATGCAGCTATGACGGAAAATCGGTTATCTGTGAGCATTTCTGTATAATCCATTCTGTCATTCCCTTCCTTTCCCGTTCTGAAGGCGGTGTACTCGTCCCCCCGCCTGCGGTGTGCCGCGGCAGACCTTGAAGCAAAATTTTTTTAAAATAATTTCAGCCCGCACAAAGAACGTTCTTACGGATACGCTCCGCCAGCAACGCCGAAAGATCCTGATGCGGCAAATCAGCCCGACGCACCTCCGGCGCCTGTTCGGAAAGCTTCTGCTTGACCTGCGCATCCACCTGCTCTACAAATCCACGCACTTTTGCAGCGTGTCCGGACAGCAAAACGGTATCCAGAGGGAACAGCGTGCACAACACTGCGATCAGGCCGGAAATCTGCGCGGATAGGATACCCGCCCAACCGCCCTGACGGGCGGGCAGAAGCCCTGTTTCTTCCGCATCGGGGCCTGCGGCCGCTTTAAGCGCCGGCAGGACCAGCGCGTCGCCGCAAAGCATCGGAGTGACATCAGAGCACATACCTTCCCGCAGCGGCAGCGGCCGTCCGGACAGCGTGATGCTGGCCAGCACGCGTTCGCCAATGGCGATATGGGCGGTGTTCTCTGCTTCCACATTCTCCCGCTGCTCCAGCGCACGGCTCACCGTATATACCTGAGAGTACTCTTCCGTCACCGGCACGCGAAATTGTGTGATCAGCGCTTCCCGCAGCGAAATGCTCGCGGAGGAAAAGCCGGTGGAATACATTACGTTAAATTCGCTCGCCTTCATGTCCTCCTGGAACAAGAGACCGAAGCCGGCCACCTTACCAGCATGGAGGCTGGCGGAATCAAAAAGCTCAAACACCGCGGCAGTGATGGCAACGAGCAACTCATTACCGGAAAGATAGCTTTCCGACAACACCTTGCCGTTGCAGCGGTTCAAACACATATCAAACAAATCAAGGCTTGCGCCCTTTCTCCCGATGTTTACAACCGCTATGCAGCCGTATTCGGTGTTGATGTCCAGTGCAGTACGGCTTCGGCCTGCCGTTATGGCCCTCTGGCCGCTTTCGGCCAGAATCCCCTCTTCCAGCAGCTCTCCTACAAGAGCGGACACTGTACTGGGGGAAAGCTGTGTTTCATGCGCAAGCTCAATGCGTGACAACTCGCCCTTTTCCAGGATCGTGCGGATCAGCATTTCCCTGTTGCGCCGTTTCATCTCTTTCAAACCTGTTTTTTTCATGTTTCAAATTCTCCCATTGCAATGGCATTCTGAGCAGCGGGACGTCTCCCGCCACCTATTATTTCGGATTCCGAATCCGTTATTTCGGAGTTCGAAATAATTGTAGCTTTATTATATCGCCGCACCTTCTGGTATGCAAGGAGAAGTTTTCAGTGCATTGTTTTTTCTCTTTTTTGACAGAAATCCCAATGCGTTTTTTGTGCAATACTATAAAATCTCAATTTTTCCAGCCATTTCGTTTTATAAAGCAAAACAGCCGGGTACAGTTCAAACTGCACCCCGGCTGTTCCATTGCCCTCATGTCCTGAAAAACTACTCGATCGCCACTTTCATCACACCGTCGCGCCGGTTCTCGAACAAATCATAAGCTGCGGCGATTTCCTTAAGCGGATAGGTATGCGTGATCAGCGGCTCGGTGTCCAGCTTGCCCTGCGAAATAAGCTCCAGGATCTCTCCGCAGTCACAGCCATCCACACCGCCCGTTTTAAATGTCAGATTTTTGCCGTACATTTCCGGCAGCGGCAGTATCTGGCTGCCATTATACAGCGCAACGATGGTGACCACGGCGTTTGGGCGCGCGCACTCCCAGGCCAGACGGAATGTCTCCTCCGCGCCCGCTGCCTCCAGCACCACATCCGCACCGCCGTGGCTGCTGTTGGCCCGTACAAATTCAAGCGCATGAACCGGTTCCACCGTCAGGACCTCCGGATAATGCTCCCGTACAAAGCGCAGGCGCGCCGCGTCCTTTTCACAGACAATAACACGGGCAGGCCTTTTCAACAGTGCGCACAACAGCGTACAGATGCCTGTCGGCCCGGCGCCGATAATGAGCACGGTATCCTCCGGGCCGATTTCAGAAATGCGTACCGCCCAAAAACCCGTGGCCAGCACGTCGCCCACCAAAAGAGCCTGGCGGTCGCTGACATTGGCCGGAATCCTGTTCAACCCCTGATCGGCATACGGCACCCGGACATACTCCGCCTGTCCCCCGTCGATGCGGCAGCCCAGCGCCCACCCGCCGTTCGGATCAGTGCAGTTGTTTACATAGCCATGCTTGCAAAAAAAGCATTCGCCGCAAAACGTCTCTACATTTACCGCCACTCTGTCTCCAGGCTTTACAGCCGCTACTGCCGGCCCCACAGCCTCCACCACGCCCACCATTTCGTGCCCAACGGTAACGCCCGGCACAGCGCGCGGCACCGAGCCATGCTTAATGTGCAGATCGCTGGTGCAGATGCTGGCCAGCGTTACCCTGATAATCGCATCCCGGTCATCCTGCAAGGCAGGCTTTTGTTTTTCCTGCAATTCGAATTTTCCGCGTTCCACATAAGTATAGGCCAGCATAATTGCAATACCTCCTGAGATGTCCCGACGCCACGCGTCCTATTACTGTATTACCAATATCATACCATTTGAAACGTTGGGGTTCAATCACAGTGCGGGCGTTCTTCATGCCGCTTTCCTCAAAAGCAAGATCCCGGAGAAGCATCAGCTTACTCCGGGACCTCTTGTTTTCATCCGATCTTCATAATCTGAGGAAAAATCATTCTTCCAGCAGCGACAAGCATTTTTCCGGCTCCGGCGCAAAAAGAGATGTAACGGTTATTCGCTGCGCCAGGCCTTCCTCGCGCAGCATTTTACACAGTTCATCCATAAATATACCGTACCCCGTTGCAAGACGGGCGCCTTTCAGAGTTTGCTCCAAATCCTTCCGGCCGCTAAAGCTGCCATACCAGTTTCCCGCCGAAGTATAGTCTACGCCGCAACTCGGGCTGCCGTCGACCCCCACAACACCCAGCAATCGGAACTTTTCCGGATGCGCCAGATATTCTTTCATTTGCAGAAGATATGGCGCCAGCAGTTCACGGCAATGATTGCGAAAAAAAGGATTGTCAAACTGATTACTAACATGTCCCCAGCGGCAGGCTCCATAAAGCGTGAATTCCGGACAGGGTAATTGGACAAGCTGTATGCCACAATTGACGGCTTTTGAGAGGAAACGCCGCCGTAAAGTCTCTTCAGCAGCCATGTCCTCCTTTTCATACAAAACCACCTTGGCGGCAGTATTCAGTAGACAATGTGCCGCAAAAATAATTTTTTGCACCTTATTCTCCTTTCTCTGCCTGCCCACGGCTATCTTTCAACCAGAATGTGAGCAGCGCACTCACCGCGTATACCCCTACCGCAAGCAAAAAAAGTGCCGTATAGGAAAACCAGCTTGCAAGAGCAGCACCACAGAAAGATGTGATAACATAAAGCGGAGCACACAGCAATCCCACAGTAGCCATATAGATGGGCGTGCGCACATTTTTAGAACATGTTACGCAGGCAATGCTGCTGGACATCATGATACCGTTCACAGCAACAGCCAATAGCGCATACATCACATATGCAAGTCTATAATCTTTTATAAACGCCGCCAACAGTGCCGCAACGGCCCCGCAGATGCAGGAAACGCGCAGAACGATCATTGCCCCGAAGCGGTCTGCCAACCGCCCCATTACCAACGAGCCCACCATCTTTGCCACCAGATAAATAGTTGCCATGATGCCTACGAAGCCAGCAGGCACATTTTTCAAGCCGCTGGCGGTGATAATGTAATATGGAATGGCAAATTCTGCCGCACCTACAAGTATTTTAATAATCGTATAGTTTCGGAAGCCACGATTCTCACGTAGTATCTGCGTGCCAATCGGAAAAATATCACGCAGACGGATTTTCTCCCGTACTCTGTCGTCCGTTACTTCCCGCACACCCACGCATACGACGACCGTCGCAATGAGCGCGGAAATCAGTCCCAAAAGGAACACGCAACGGAAGCTGAACGGAAATTCCAGGCGCGCAAGACATTGCGTAAGTACAACGGATGCCAGGACGCCGCTACATGCGCCCACCATGTTATACGCACCATAAAAGGTACCTACGTTTCGGTGAATAGACGTCCCCACCATCTGCGCGAACAACGGGTTCGACATTCCGGCGCTTCCTGCGTACAATGTGAGCGAAACAAAAAATGTCACAAGCGCCAGTTTTACATTTCCGCTGGCCAAATATGTGGATAGGAAAATCAGAAAAAAGCCGATTCTTTGCAAAAAACAAATCACCACACTGATCCACTTCGGACTTCTTGCATTCACACCGACAACACAGGAAAATACGGTTGCGCTGTACGAAATGCCATAATAAAGGGCCGAGATCAGTGCAATATAAATTGCCTTGTCAGAGAGCGACGATACATAAACAGGCAATACGTTCTCCGGAGAAAACATCGTAAGTGCGAATGCAAAAAAGAATGATTCACACATCAGACTTATGAAATTTCCTTTGTAAAAAGCTTCTTTTTTAACATAAATATATTGTGCATCCGCCTGCGGTTCGATTTTGGGTATCATAATCCACCTCTTCGGAAAATAGAACGGGAGCATGCAGAGCAAACGCCCATGCATGCCCCCGCATTGACCTGTTTATTTATATGATATTGGTCAGAAATGCGGGAATCACCTGCACTGCCGCCAAGATTCTGTAAAGAACGGCAAACACGCCCAGGAAGATGCCCAACCACTTGCAAGCCGCATCCCATTTGTAAGGAGTCAACTCACGGTAAACAGTCTTTTTGCAGCTGGAATTAAAACCCTTTGTATCCATTGCGACCGCCTGATCCTGTACCTTGATGATGGAATTCGCCACCACAGGCACAATAATGGGTATGAACGCCTTAAATCGCTGAAGCAGGTTTCCTTCGGTGTTCAGGCCACGTGCGCGCTGAGCATCACGAATCTGTTCCATATCCTTTCGCAGCAGTGTAATAACCTGAAAAGAATCCACAAAGGTAAACACAAAATTATAAGAAATCCCCGCCTTGCACATCGTAACACCCAGATCCGTCATATCAATGCTGAGAAAAATGAGAAAGAGCGCGCACATAAGAGGAATTGCACGCATGAAATAACGTGAGGCGTACGCAAACCCTTTCGCATAATAGCGGATACCGAACACCTGAAACAGGACGGGATCTGACGCCTTGTCTATCACCGGTGCCATTGCTCCATGAATGCCATACATTGAAACGGCCATGACCACCATAGTCACAAGGATCAGCTTGAACAATCCCATATGCTTCTCTTTGATGATCATAACAACGCTGACGATGATGACCGCAATGGAAAAATAAAGATTTTTAAGTAAGATATTTGCCAAAATCAACCCCAAGGCAAACCACAGCTTCGGCGCCGGTGTCAGCTTTGTTAAAAATGTGGGGAAATTACGTTCTTGCAGCATGTCAGTTCCCTTCCCATCAAAAATTTCCCGTCTCATCGGCAGAACGAGGCGTTATTTTGCTTCCTCCGCCTGTTTTTCCGGCTCTGCAGAGGCCGCTTTTTTGCCGCCGGACAGCGAGCGCATATTTTCCGGAAGCTTACGCAGAATAATCCATGCGATGAAGCAGGCAATGCCCTTGTCGAGAAGATTGACAGGGATACGGGCAAGGAATGCGGCGCCCATCAGATCCTGCCCGAACGCCTGCAGGCCCGCAATCATCAAATTGGTGCCAGTATTGCCGTCCACACCGCCGTAAACAACCATTGCGATGGGCGAACCGACAATCGCATTCCAAAGCGCGACGAGAACGGTCGCGACAAGCACATGCGGAATCGTGTGGAACTTTTTACGCCGCGCCATAAAGCCCACGATAAGACCTGAACCAATGCTCATGTACGGTAGAGAAGCACAAAGCAAAACAAGGATAGCCAGCCCTGCCACTATTCCGAAGTCAGGGGAACGCAATAGAAAAATTCA
>ENA-ORTH01000265-ORTH01000265.1-human-gut-metagenome-genome-assembly--contig:-NODE-265-length-67690-cov-5.738405_pt1 | contig 67690 bp, 58 predicted proteins | sample MGYA00241914_ERZ509192 | MGnify/ENA primary metagenome ERZ509192 (study PRJEB26280, sample SAMEA2338826) | human gut metagenome | biome: human gut; feature: human-associated habitat; material: faeces...
CAAAATGTCCGTGTGCGAGAAATGCGCCTGTGCCCATGCTGGGTTCTAGGATTTTGCCGCCCTTTACACCGAAACGCTCCAGCGCTCGGTAGATGGGGTGGATAACGGTGGCGGGCGTGTAAAAGGCCGTCAGTGTGCTGCTGCGGGCAGCTTCGTATTCGGATTCGGACAATATTGCTTTCAGTCGGCTGTACTCATCTGCCCACGCGCTTTTGTTCGGGTCAAACGCATCGGGCAGACCGCCCCAGCCGGTATACTGCGCCAAAATTTGTTGTTCTTCCTCGTTGGCGGGTACGCCGCCATTGGCTACGCGCTGTTCAATTTCTTTCAGCTTTTGGATGGCGGCAATGTTGGCGTTAAACTTTTCGCGCGGCGCTGTCGGCAGATTATCCAGATAGGGGGCTTCATAGGTAATAGGTTCGCGGTGGTAAGGTTCATCTTCTGCCGAAAGGCGTTCCACATCTGCCATAACCTGCGCGACAAAGGGGCTGGGTTCTTCGATGATCTCGCCATCGATGGGTTCAACAGCTTCCTCCGGCTGCGCTTGTTGACTTGGCTTTTCCGGGGCAGACCGCGCTGCATTTTTGGGGTTGGCCGCAAGTAGCCGCGCAAATTCTTCATGGCTAATGGCACGCCCTATCAGCGGGAAACTTCCATCGCGCAGGTGGATGTTTTCTCTGCCGATTTCCTCAACGGTAAATGGCCTGTCATCTTCAAGATAAACTGTGCTGCCAATAGTCACGGGCGATTTTTCAATTTTCCTTGTGGTCGGAGGGTGTTTTTCAAATTCCTCTTCGGCGGTATTGATGAAGTCAGAAAACTCGCTGTTTTCAATGCCCTGCGCGGCAAGCTCGTGATTATCCCCGAAATAGTCGATATGGATAATATCGCCATCCACCGTATAGCGAATCTCGTTTCGCAGAAAATTCGCATAGACTTGGATTTCGTGTTCGCCATCCCCAGTAGTGGAGTACGCAAAGTCAACATGGGTCAAGTCGGAGAAATTCGGTTCGTTTAATCCCTCATTTTCGCAAAAATCCGTGATGGCGTGTTTTGCGTGGTCGAGGGCTGCATCGTTGGCTGCGCGGACAGCCTGTTGTTTTTCTGTCCACCTTTTGTAGAGAACCTTTTCATCCTCGGCCAGATACTGGCCGTTGTAAACTAAAAGCCGTAAGCGCTGGGCGGCTTCTTTCCATTTCAAAACGCGGCGGTACGAGCCATCTGCCGTATGGCGGATAATTTCAAGATTTTTTCCCATATGGTCGATTGAGCCGCGCCCACCGTCACGGAAATACCATGTGCCGCCGCCGATACCGTATTCTTTTTTCAGCCAGCGGGCTTGATCTTCTTCAAGGGGCAGCACCCGTGCGGAGAAATACTGCTGAATGCGGAATTTGCCATCTTCAAAACCACTGCCATTGCACAGGGCATCGGTAATGTCCTGCTCGGTAATATACTTGCCGGAAGCGTCAATAATGGGCTTGCTCCACTTTTTGACTTCCGCCGCAAGTTCGATATTCTGCGTCTGTTGCTCTTGGCTCGGCAACCCTACTTTTTCAGAATCTTCGGGAGTGAGGGTAAGCTGCTCCATCTGCGGCAGCGCGGGTGCAGCTTTAATTGGAACAATGAATTTGCCTTGCTCGATAAGTTCGGCAATTTTTGTGGATACAGCATCCCATGTCAAATTGACCTGTGCTGTTTTGGTGAGGTAATTGCCCTCCCAAAGTTCAAGGTACATATCATGCCGGATAAAACCTACGAAATGGTCGTCCACGAACAAATTTGTATAAATTTGCTTGTAGCAATGCTTACAATAGGCGCTGCGCTCGGCAAGGTCGGTGTGTTGCGTAAAATATTCCAGTATGGCCGCATTATCGGCGCGACTACTAGATTCTTGTGCCAACAAGCCCATAACCAGTTCTTCATCCAACGGGGGCAGGTCGGAAACAGGCATAGAAAAAGCGGAGAGCGACAACACGCTCTCCGCTTGGGGTTCTTGTATTACAGGCTGTAAATCTGCTGCATCGCCAGTTCCTCGGCTTGGCTCTGCATAGCGTTCATCCACTGTGCCCAGCCCATCGGGTCGGTCTGCCGGTTCGGGGCGGCGCTCTGCTGCATCAGCGTTTGCATGGTCTGCTCGATCTGCCGGTGTACTGCGTTGTCCATCTCCAGCAGATGCGGGTACAGCGTTCCCTCCAGCAACATCTCGTCGAACACCATCGGGGCGTTCTCCTGCAAGAATTTCCGGCGCAGGCTGCCGTACTTGCCGATTTCCGGCATCGGCGGCTCGTCCAGCGTCAGTTTCGGGATTTGATAGCCGTTCACCATCGCGTACTCCATTATTAACCTCCTTGGTGTCGTTGGTTTTCTCTTGCTTACCACCATAATAGCGGACTTTTTCAGTCCGTGCAACACTGTCAATTTCGCGTGTGATGCTGCCAATCTGCTGCATAAAAGGCCGCGCCGCCTGTTGGCAAGCACTGCCCAAACACAGGGCAATGCGGTTGGTATCAAACTGCCCCACGGATTCGAGGGCAGACAAGTCCAGCCGCGCGGTATCTACACCGCACCGCAGCGCGGCCATATACAGGCAGCTTTGGGTGACGATTTGCAAAAATAGCCGACGCTGTTCATTTGGCTTTGCCCACTGTAAGCTGCTGCCGTCCACTGCCTTTTCCAGTGCAGTCGTGAACATGGCGCTGCGCTGGGCAACATAGGAAGTTGAGATCATGAGCAACGCACTTTGGATGCTGTCGGCATAATTATCGACAATGATTTTATCCCAAACAGGCTTCCAGTTTTGGTCTGTTACCGCCCACGGTAATGCTTCGGAAATTTCATGGATAGGAATAGTGTCGGAAATATCAAACAGATACCGCAGCCGGGGAGAATTGGCGCGGGTGTCAAATACCGCTGTGCCGTGCGCACCACGCTTTACCCTACGGCCTGCGTTTTTATTCCAGTAGTCCATGTCCGCCACGGCGGTGGCGGTGGGGTTTTGTGCATAAATTAGAAGTTGGTTCGGGAAACTGTAATTATAAGCAATGGCCGCTGTCCTCAGAAATTCTTTCCAGCGGTCACTACTCTCCGTGACAGTTTGCAGTTGCTTTTTGGCAAGCGCACGGATGTTTTCGTATTTTGCCATAGGCTGCTCCTTGATTTTATCGTTCGGAATGGTACTTTGATTGTGCCTGTTTCATTCTGTGTACATAGTCCACCACGCTGTAACGCTTCATGTATGGATTTTCGCTGGGGGTTGAATTTTCAAAATGGATGCCATCCAACCGCGAATCATTCATGTCCAGCACGGCCTCAATGGGGATAACTTGAAGTTTGCCCAAAATATTAAGGTTTCGTCCAAATATTCCCGAAACATTGTGGAAACAACGGTCTCCGCACACCCATAACAGCTTTTTTCCCGCCGGTATTTTCCCAAAAGAACGTTTCAGAATTATCACGGAGAGGGGTTCTGCGCCGAATAGCTTGTAGTAACCTGCGGCTTCGGCCTGTTCATAGGCACGAATCAAATTTTTGAAATTCCACTGTGGCTCAATATAGACCCAGCTTTCTTGGTATCCCATTATCGTTCCAGCCTTTCCCAAAAAGATAGTTTGTTCCCATAGCGCTCATCCTGAGGGCGGATCTTGGCTGCGGGCAACTCACCGCCCTGCATTGTTTCCACCTGTGGCAGAAACAGGAGGCGGCTGTATCGGTCTGCTTGGTCTTTGGATAAACCCACGACCTTATCGCCGTTCAATCCACAAATGAGAAACCGTCCGCGCACGGTCATCCCCTCGTCGTTGATTTGCCTGTTATATTTCAATCGGCTTTGGGTTTTGCTGCATATAAGCCCGATGCGGGGCGTTCCAAACGGCTTTAGAATTTGGCTCTCGCCATCAATGACTTCGGAAACCGCAGCCGCCGCGCTGGTGAAAGCAGCTTGATAAGGGCAGTAGCCGGGTTCGACAACCAATAATCTTGTCATCTGCATCACCTCACCGGCTGCCGTGCTGATGGGCACGGGCGTAGTTTTCCAACAGATGTACAATGACTTTTTGCATCTGCTCACTGCTGAATCCCTTGGGGAAAAATCGCTCGATTTCCGAAACAGGAATCATAAGCTGCGGTGCGCGCGGCTTTACGCTGGGCGGCTTGGCCGACATGATATGCTGGATTTTTTCGGGTGTAAGTACACTCTCCTTGCTCGCCTCTTTGAGTTTCTGCGCCTGTGACAGTGACGGGGTGCAGCCCTCTGATTCCATGTAGGAGAGAAAATCTTCCTGTTCTTCGGGGGTAAGGTAACTAAGTTCTACGGCGGGGGTGGTTTTCAGCTTACCATCGTCAACCATCTGCATAAGAGGGGGTGTGAGTTTGTTAAGACGGATAAAACGCTGCACTGTTTTATACCCCTCACCACTTCCATCTGCAACTTCTTGTACGGATAACTTCTGGACAACTTGTCCAGAAGTTAAATCTCGGCGTTGACCTTGCCTTTTGATAGCCTCCAACTTCATCTGATATGCTTTTGCCTTTTCACTCGGCAGAATATGCTCCCGCTGGCAGTTAGAATCCACCATCAAAATAATAGCTGTATCATCGTCCATATCCCGCACGATGCAGGGCATGGTTTCCACGCCAGCCCGCTGGCTGGCATGGCAGCGGCGGTGGCCCGCCACGATTTCATACCCACCATCCTGCCGAGGGCGAACAATGGCCGGAGTCATAACGCCGTATTCCTTGACACTGTCCACCATTTTGTCCATCTCGTCATCGTCACGAACTTGAAAAGGGTGATTCCGAAAGGGATGTAGTTCCGTCAGCGGCAAGATTTGAATTTTCTCTAATTTTGCTTCCTGCCGCTCCTGCTCACTCGAAAAGAGATTATCGAGTGAGGGGAGATTGATGTTGCTGCCGTACTCTCTCATGTTCCGTCACCTCCTTAGCAAGCGCTTTGTACGCTAAACTGGCCGGGCCATTGGCGTCGTAGATCAGCACGCTATGTGTGCTGGCGGCGCTCTCTGCCGTGCGCGTACTGACAGGGATTTCCGCGCGGTAGATTTTCAGTGCGTGGCCATAGGCGCTGCGCAAGGCGGCACACACATCTTTGGACAGATTGGTGCGCTTATCTACCATCGTCAGCACAATGCCGTCAATGTCCAACCGCGGGTTGATACGGAGTTTCACTTGGTTGACAGATTTGAACAGGGATACCAGTCCTTTCAGCGCAAAATGCTGTGCTTGCACCGGGATAAGCACCCTATCTGCCGCCACAAGTGATGCCACGGTGATGATGCCCAGCGAGGGCATACAGTCGATCAGGCAGTAGTCGTATTTGTCCTTGAACGGCTCCAGTGCCTGTTCCATGACTCTTTCGTGTGCCATGACGGTTACAAGACTCACTTCCATGTCGGACAAACCGATGTCGGAGGGAATGAAATCCACTTTTTCTTCGTGGTGCAGCACCACTTCGGGCGGATTCTCGCACTTGATAACAGATTCAATAAGGTCGCTGATTGTTGCACCGTTTTCGCAGCCATCATAGCCGAGATAACTGCTCAAATCGCCCTGCGGGTCGGCATCCACCAACAGCACCTTGTAGCCCATTGCCGCCAGCGCTGTGCCAAGATTTACAGTGGTGGTCGTTTTTCCTACGCCGCCCTTTTGGTTTGCAACTGCAATAGTTTTCATATTCTGCTCCTTTACCGTTCCATGCTAATAAGCCGACGAGCCGCCAGCAAATAGTCGTTATAGTCCTTTCCGATGGCCGGAGGTGTGTCCTGTACAATATATCCGCGCTCTGCCAGTCTTTTTGCAACGATTTTCGTGAAGTTCCTGCCGGGGTCATCGCGGTCAAAGCAAAGCGACACATACCTAACTTCGGGATGTTGCTGCAAAAAGTAGTCAATCGGCTGGTGGTTCAGCCCACCCAACGCCAAGTAGTGGACGCTGCGCCACGGTGCATCGTGCTTGTACTGCCGCAGTGTTGCGCCGGACATAGCATCAATAGGGGCTTCGTAGATTTCCACAGTATCACAGGTTTCAGTCTCGGCAGGAATCAGAAAACCATACTGCTTTTGACTGCCCGCGACATCGCCGCGAAACCCGCCTTGACAGCAACGCTGAAAAGCAGAGCGCGGTACACCTTCTGCGTCCTTGCCCACAAACACGCAGTTGCGATAGCTGCCGCGTGTGGTTTGGTACAGGATACCGCTGTTCACGCAATAACGCAGTACCTTCGGACTGATACCGCGCTGCATCAAATAAGCGACTGCGGCTTCGGTGTTTCGATCTGCGGCTGGCAGTTCAAACGGACGAATCGTATGCTGCCGAGTAGGTATTGCTTTAGCCGCCTGAATAGAAACGGGCATTGGAGTCATCGCACTCAACAGCCGTATTGCCGACACAAAATTCATACCCTCAACCTTCGTCAGATAGTCGATAGCATTGTTGCCGCCCACACTTTGAGCGTACCAGTGAAACTTCCCATTTGCAGGGGTAATAACAAGGCTGCTGTGCGTTTTTGTGCGATATTCCTTGTCTGTTTTGCGAACAAGCTCGCCGGGATGGTAGGTTTCGAGATACTGCATTACACTGATGCGCCGTGCAGCCTCGATATTTTTCTGATATTTGCCCATGATGACCTCCGATTTTTGAAATAAAAAGCACCTTGCCTGCGGACAGGTAAGATGCTTGTAAGAAACAATATTCTCTTTTCAGCTGGCTGTTTCTTCAGCCGGCTGGAGAGGGGGTGTGGGGGAGAGGAACGAAGCAACCCCCGTTCCTATAAAAGTGTATAGTATCCCCTTGGTGCATTTATATTGATTTTACGTTGTATGCTATATTTCGCACGTTGCAAAGGTGACCCTTATAAGGTATAATCTATTATGATAAGGTAAGGCAGGTGAGCATCCATGCGTTTTTTCTTGATGCAGCGTGACCATCAAGTGGCTGTTATTGAAATAGCCGAAAAAACCGGCGATATAATTGATGTGGCTGAGGTTCTTTCTGCGCAAAGAATCCCCCTCGGCGCAAAACATATCAACGGCAGTTTCGATGTTCTCTCCCTGCGTAAATGGTGGGCCGGGCGTGGTATTCCTGCAAGCCGCTCCGGGCTGGAACACGCGCTGGAAGCGCTGCACGTTCCCTATGCGGAACTTCTGCTCGTCAAGTGCAGCGGCCTGAGCCTTTCCGATCAATATTGGGTCACTCCCTGCGATGCTCCGCAACGCTGGCATGATGTAAACTTTTACGAGAATGACTTTTCTGACGATGTGGGCCGCGCCTTGTTTGGTGAGGGCGTTCTCTCTGCACAGCCGGATTTGTGTTCTCCCTGCAATACCTCGGACGGCTTTTTACAAAAGCGCTGGCGCATTGCGGACAGAAAACGGATTCTGTTAAAGGCCGGTTCGGGCATTTACCAGCAAGAGCCTTACAATGAAATTGTGGCCTCTGCGTTGTATGATACCCTCGGTATGCCGCACGTTTCTTATTGGCTCGTAGATCAGGGCGGGCAGGTCATGTCCGCTTGCGAGTGCTTCACTGACGAACGTACAGAACTTGTCACCGCTGCCCAATTTATGCGACTGCTGCCGCAGCAACAGGGCATTTCCAACTGGCAGCACTTTAACGATTGCTGTAATGCAGTTGGAATCTCCGATGCACAAAAAAATGTCTGCAATATGCTGGCCGCCGATTATATCTTAGCCAACACAGACCGACACTTGGGTAATTTCGGTTTTCTCCGTGATTCCGAAACACTGGAGTGGAAAGGACTTGCCCCTATCTATGACAGCGGCACAAGCCTTTGGCAGATGACACTCACCCGCGCCATCAGCGCAGATGCAATGGTTCCGGCAAAGCCGTTTGAAACGTCGCAGCAATCTCAGCTAAAATTGATCGCTCCTTATGTGGATTTGCCGCTGGAGCGCCTTGATGGATTTTCTGGCAAGGCAAAGGATATCTTGGAGGATGCTGCCCAGTTTGATGATGGGCGAGCCGCGAAAATTGCTGCCGCGGTTGAGGGCAGAATCCAAATGTTTCGATTGAATAGGGCATAGTCCGAAATGGTTCCAAAGCATACGGTTTGTGAACTGACTACAAATTGTAGGCAGTTGGAAAAAGCAGAAGCTATGTGTTGCTGGTTACTGCCGATGATAGTTGTGCGCCAACTGGTGACAAATTGTCAGCAGTTGAAATAGAGGCAAAAACAGCGTCCTCCCGGTTACATTCGGAGGACGCTGTTTCCATATATTCACTGGCGTGTACCTATGCACTGCTTTTTTCAGTTGGCTTTCCCTGCTGGCTAAACTCTTTGGCAAGAGCAGCCATCTTTTGTGCCGGTCTATAACTATCCAGCACATGAGGACTGACCAAGAAATTTAGGATGCAAACTTTTGGTATCATGTAGCTGCTACCTATTTTGAAGTACCGAAAATATCCATTGCTGCACCACGTTGTAATGGTATTATGATGGTAGCCGGTAAACTTGCTGACTTCCGTAGCGCTTAGTACATCGCTGTATGGCCGCATCTTGCATTTCAGAAAAGCTGCAAATTTGTCTTTGTCTTTTGCCGTGTCAAGATTAGCCCATTCCCGCAGCGTAAGGGTTTTCCTTGGACTGCCATTGTTCCAACTTGCCGAGTAGTAACCAGTTGGGGGCGTATATCTTTGCGGGCTGGATTGGCGCTTTTTTAGGTAGGCAATAACATCCTTTGTGTTGATAATGTACTGCCGCGTTTTCTTGCCGGTATCTATGCAGGGCACAAGCCCGCTTTTCAGCAAGTATCGGGCTGTCTTTTTACTGATATGGCAGATGACACGCATCTGTTCCAGCCCGATTTTTTCGGGGTAAGTTTCCTTGATTTTTGCAAAATCATAACTGTAATCCACTATAATCACCGTCCGCTATTTGAACTCATCAACAGCAGGTAGGGGGCGGTTTGATTTTTCCGATAAGGGGATTTTTGCATAAAATTTAGTCAACGTAATTCTGTAAATGCCTGTTGTAATAAGGAAAATCAGCCTATTTTGTTCTCTCCGGCTTTTCTCTCCAACATCTCTCCAACGTGCCAAAAACGCCTATTTTTCTCTCATTTTTCCCGGAAAATCAGCTTTTTGAAATGGGTTCAAATTGCGACGCTTTGACGTTAAAAAGGACTTCTTTTTTGACCTTTTTCTTCGTTTTGCCGCTGAATCATCTTCCGACAACTTCCGCTTTTTACTGGCAAATTCCGTCAGTGGCGGTGTAGGCGATAAAACTCGAAATCAATTTGGCAGCAATGCCACGTGGGTTCGAATCCCACCGTCTGCGCCAAAAGCAACGCCCTGCGGGGTGTTGCTTTTTATTTTTGCGGCAAACTATGCAAGGGCTGCAAGGTGGGATTCGAACAGCCCGTGCCCGGCGCTTTGCGTCCCGCCGGGCTGCAACAGTCCTGCGGACTGTTGCAAGGGCGCGGGAGAATCCCACCGCCTGCGCCAAGTATCACTACTCAATTCTACATTGGGTAGTGATTTTTTGTCGCTAGTTTGCAAAATTCCGTTGCTTTTCTTATAAACACCTCCCCTTTATTTTCAAGTAGTGATTTTCGGGTTCGGTACAAATCATACCATTAATTTCAGTAGATAGCTATTCATGAAACTGCACAAGAACCAGCTGTTTGGGTTGGGCACAAATTAGCACTGACCGCTGAACTTTCTATGCATTCTGTTTACTGTTTGACAAAATATATCTTATACGATATAATTTTATCAGACAGTTTTATTGATTTAGTATGATGAGGTCTTTCCGATGAACTATAATAGCATCAAAAACAAAACTTTTTCTGAAAATCCCGCAGTTAAAGCCGAGTACAATCAGCTTGGTCCTCAGTATGAAGCTATCCGCGCTGCAATCGCAAGTCGGAAGTCTGCCGGGTTAACTCAAAAACAGTTGGCCGAGAAAATGGGAACTGCGCAGGCAAACATTTCGCGTTTTGAAAACGGGAATGCAAATCCCTCGTTAGATTTTCTGCAAAAAATGGCTTCTTGCATGGGCAAGACACTTCATATTTCGTTTGAATAACACAACACCCCGGTATCCGTCCTCTTTCAGACAGATACCGGGGTGTGCCGTTTTACCTTACCATTCTTTTACGCTCGGCGCTTTCGGCAGTGTCAGCGTATTTGCCATTGCCCGGGCGCTCAGGTTCTTGGATTGCGAATCCAGATGTGCGTAAATGTTGGCTGTGGTGGAAATATCACTGTGGCCCAGCCACTCTTGAATCTGCTTCATCGGTACGCCCTCTTTCAGCAATAGGCTGGCGCAGGAGTGGCGCAAGTCGTGGAATCGGATCCTGCGCAGACCGTTCTCTTTCAGCAGCTGCGGAAAGCCCGTCGTCACGGAATCCGGCTGGATCAGGTTTCCCATTGCATCCACAAATACATAGCCAAGGTATTCTTGGTTATAGCAGTTGCCGCAGATTTTTTGGTTGTATTCCTGCTGCTCTTTGACGGCTTTTAAGCGCTCCGCAATCGGGTCTACCAGCGGCAAGGTGCGCAGACTGGATTTTGTTTTGGCTCGGTCAGCTTCTACCAAAATTATTCTTGCCATCAATGCGGGTGCTGGTCACGATGTGGCGAATGGTCAGCGTCTTGGCTTCAAAGTCGATGGCCTCCCACCGCAAGCCCATCACCTCGGCACGGCGCAGTCCGTAAAAGGCTGCAAGCTGGATGATAAGTTCCAGCTTATGGCCTTGGGCAGCTTCAAAGAGCTTTTCCATTTCCTCGGCGCTGTAATAGCTTGCCATGAACGCTTGCGGCTTGGGGCGGTCCACCTTGTCCACCGGGTTGCTGGCTATCAGGTCAATGCGCACGGCGTATTTCAGCGCTTTGTGAAGATTGGCGTGGAATCGCAGGATAGAGGTGTTTTTCAGCGTTTCCGCTTCGTGCAGATAAAAGCTCTGAATCTGGCGCGGCTGCAGCCCTGCCAGCGTTATGCCCAGCGGTTCAAAGTAGGAAATAATATGTTTCTCTACATTGAAGCAATAGGACGAGTAAGTGGTTTCCGTTACAGCGGTCCGCATCATTTTCAGCCAGTACCGCATATAGTCGCTGAATGCCATATCGGGGCTGAGTTCGGACACCTGGCCCTTGGGAATCGTAAAACTCTTTCGCGTTTCTGCCAGCATTTTTTCGGCGCGTTTTTTGTTGCCCTTGACGGGCAGACCTGTGCCGATCCACGGCTGACGGCGTTTGCCCGCCGAGTCCGTGTAACTCAGCACGATGTAATAAAATCCGTTTTTCTCCTGTAAGCGTCCTGCTACCATAGGCATCTCTCCTTTTTTCAAGTTGCTGCATTTGGGGTTCGGTACAACGATACCAGCAATCTCGCCGGAAAGCTGTTCACAGAATTGCACAAGAACCGTCCTGCACATTGGGTGCAAACTGACATCATTCGCGCTCCCGTTCCCGTCTGCGGCGGCGCGGCCGGGGATGCTGCGGCATTCGGTTTTCCCGGTCAATACGGTTGGATTCGCGTGTGCGTTGAATACGCTTGATTGCTCCCTCTGCAATCTTGTCCTCTTTGCGGAGTTCCGCAATCTTGCAGGTCAGCGCCATGCGTTGGTCAGCCAACTCTGGCGGAGCATCCTTTCGGCGCATCTGCTTGACGATTTCCGCCCGCTGCGCGGCAAGGGTTTCCATCTGCCGGGACAAACTCTTGCGATAGTCCACGATTGCCTGCAAAGATGGAAACTTGTGGTCGTGAACAAAAGCGTGTTCTGCAAGGATTTTCTCGGTGTCTTTCCAGATGCGCTCCAACTCCGGGCGATTGATGCGGGGCTGCTGTTTCTTTGGCAGGATGCCCAACTGATAACAGTAGTACAGATACAAGCGGTGCATTTGGGATTCCCCAAAGAATACCTCGAAGAAAATTTGAAGAATGCCTTTTCCCGCATAGGTATTTCGGGGCGATACCGTTTCGGCGTATACTGTCGGGGCGGGTGTTTCCGTTCATACAGCCTTGGTCCGTACAACAGGTGATTTCCGCGCAGTCGGTCATTTATGGCAGGTAAATCGTATTCTTCTCCCAGCCGATAAAGCCGCACGGCTCGTCCGCCATCCCGTGCCCGGATGGTCGCATACTTTCGATTGGGGTCACTGCCGAAAATATACCCTTGCCGATACAACGCCCTGTGGAAGTCCTCGGCGGTGCTGGCATCCTCACAGGCTTGGTCGATGGCCTCCCGCATCCGGGCGTACCGCGCCGGTTCCTTGGCCTTGGGCTGCTCCACCACCGACAAGCCGTACTCCCGGCACAGCTTGTCGGATGCTGCCCGGAACTCAGCGTATTGGCTGCGGCGTTGCTCGTATTTCTTCCCGTCCACATAGGACACGGAATTTATCACAAAATGATTATGTAAGTTATCCGTATTCATGTGGGTGGCGACCAGCACTTGGAAACGCTTGCCCCAGACCTTGCGGGCCAGTGCCACGCCGATTTCGTGGCACTGCTCCGGGGTTACCTCGCCCTCGCGGAAGCTTTGGTAGGCGTGGAGCGCCACCACGCCGTCTGTTTTACCAAAGCGTTCCTGTACAGCCCGCATATCTTCCCACGCATGATTTGCCCTGCAATGGATGCCGGTGACGAGCTGGGCGCTCTCATTCAGCTTGGTCTTGGCATCATTCTCCGCATAGTGGAGAGTCTGGGCAAGGGCATCGTATTCGGTTTTGTCCGGGTTGGCGGCATAATCAAGGACGCGCTGTAAACTGTCCTTGATTGCCCAAATCTTAGTTACTGCCAATGAGCAGGTCCCTCATACGGTCGGTCTGGGCGTTTATGGCTACCCCTTCCCGTGCAGAACAGTTCTCTGCAATTTCATCCAGTTTGTCCAATACATCAAATACCTCCTTGGGCGGGTGTCCACCCGGTTCATATCCCAGCGCCCGCTGGCGTAAGTATTCCGAAAGTGATAACCCGCACCGTTTTGCCATCAGCGTCATTTTTCGTTTCTCTGTGACGCTGACGCGGACGTTGATTCCAACACTGCGCTTTCTCATGCGCCAGCAGCCTCGCAGGGGTTCGGGGCTGTCCCCGTAGGCTTTTCGGCAGGTTGCCCTGTGGCAACACTTCGCCCATGCTTGCTCTCCTTACGCGACCTTTGTGACGCTAATGACGCTGATGACGCTGTTTGTGAGATATCCCATTTGAAAAGCTGGGTTATGTCAATATCAGCGTCATTAGCGTCATCCGCGTCATTTCCGTCATGGGAGAACTTCATCTGCCGCGCCTGCGAGGTGCGGTGGGTTTCATAGCGGATTCCTCTTGGCGTGAACACCGTATCGAAGTGTTCCACGATTTTCCGGGTCAGCTGGTGGGGCAAAACGCCTTCAATATCGGCTGCGGAAAGCAATTCGGTGGCTGTGCCCTGCCATGTTCCGACACTATCAATGTAGTCAGCTACTTTCCAAAGGTAACTCGGCACAGCTTTAGCGACAATTTGTTCGGTGCTTTCTTCCTCATCCGGCATCCAAACGCAGTTTTCTTCGTGCAGGCGCAGTGTTTTGTTGTCCATGTCGCGCCCGGTCGCCAAAATGCTGGCGGTCTGGCTCATGCGTTTGCGCTGCATGACCCAGCTGGTATCGGACGCACCCATCAAGCCATTGGAACCTGCAATCTGCTGGAACGGATCGTCTGCGGCTTGTTTGCGCAGATGGTGGATCAGCAAAATGCAGATGTTATACTTGTCCGCCAGTGCCTTCAATGCGCTGATTTCCTTGTAATCGCTGGCGTACACACTGTTGTTCTGGTCGTTGGAACGAACCTTTTGCAAGGTATCAATGACGATCAGCCCGGTGTCCGGGTGCTGATAGAGGAAACTTGTAAGCTGTTCTTCCAGCCCCTGCCCGATGCTGGCGCATTCCGTCTGCATGACCAGCCGTTCGGGTGCTTCTTCGCTGCCCACAAGCTGGAGAAGGCGCTTTTGCAGGCGGTTGAAGGTGTCCTCCAGCGATAGATAAAGCACGGTGTGCGGCTCTATTTCGCGCCCCCACATAGGCTTTCCCTGCGCCACCTGCAAGCACAGCCACAAGGTCAGCCAGCTTTTGCCCGCTTTGCTGGGGCCGGCAAACAGCGCCAGCCCTGCCGGAAGCAAATCAGGGATGATTCACTTGACCGGCGGCAGCGGCGTGGAGAGGAGTTCTTCGGCGGAGATCGTTTTTGGAAGTTTTTCATAATTCATTCGCATCGTCCTTTCTGTTTTGGTATATATCTATTATCTCATACTATCGTCGTTTTGTGTGTAGTAAGTTTTATTCTCCAGTGTTAAGTTGTACGGCTCACGCTGCCCCACACAGGGCGGATTTGGGCGGTTACTGCGAGTGAATCAGAACTGATTCACTTTTACACCTTTCCCTCTGAATTGTGAATCAAATCTGATTCACTTCCAATAAATTTCCCGAAAGTATACGGTTCTGATTCCCTACTTTTATTAGACTGGAAAACGTGAATCGGTTCCGCATACTTTCGGGATAACATTTCGATTTACAGCTGCATTTGTCCACTTTGCCCCAGCTGCGGGGACGACTCGCAAGGCTGCCGTTCGGCTGCAACGGCATCATGGGTATTTTTACCCCAGCCAGGTTCTCTGCCTGCCGCCCTCATTGTGTGAACTGTGACTGGACGGAAGTATCTTTACGACCACATCTGTCATTGCGCTCCACTCCGCCACGGGGTGTTTACCAGAGACTGAATCGCTCGTGCCCGGTGGCAGTCATGGCGCGTACTCTGTCTGCGCTGCCGTACTCGTAAGTTGACGGCAATGCGGTGAATGTACCTTGCTTGTCGGATATGCAGTTTTCAAGGTGCCGAATCTATTTGAGACGGGGAGGTGCTCTTACCAGAATCAAGGCAGCTCCTACGCGCTCACGCGCTTCTGACCGCACGGACTTTTCAGAACATAATTGATCACATTGATTTTGGGGATTTTGTAGGCGTTTCCCAGCCGGATGCAGCTGATTTCGCCCTCCCCCAGCAGGTCATACGCCGCGTGGCGGCTGATGCCCAGCATGGCTTGCAGATCCTTGACCGTTACAATGTCCGGGTACTCCGCAAACATGAGCTTGTACATTTCTCTGATTTCTTTACAATCCATTCGATCACCATCCTTGCACTAGCACTTTGCCTTCGCTTGCAAGCGAAGTATACATATAAGATACTTCGCTCACGAGCGAATGTCAATAGAAGTCACAAAAAATTCATTTTTCATTTTTTACTTGCGCTTTCATGTTATGGTGTGCTACAATAGAGAAAACTTATTGGAGGGCTTTTTTCATGGAAGTAGGTCAAAAAATAAAACTAGTACGACTTCATAGAGGTCTGACACAAAAACAACTGGGTGACCTTCTCAATCTTGGGGACGGCGGCGCAAATCGAATCGCACAATATGAAATAGGATACCGTATTCCCAAGCCATCTCTACTAAAAGAAATCGCAAAAGTTTTGGATGTCAAGGAAGAAACATTTTTCGTAAGCGACAAGTTTCTTCCGGATATTCTGCGGACAATTATGTGGTATGATTTTGAACATAGAAGATCTTTCAAACTGGCTGAAACCACGCTTGATGCTTCGATTGCGCCGATAGAAAGTAAAGCAATCGAACTGCGCGGCAACGCCTGCACCACATGGGGCGACTCAATCGCACCCGCAACCGTACTGTGGGTGAATGTACCACTCTTTAATGACCTCATGAAGGAGTGGCTTACCCGAAAGCAGGAACTTGCCTCCGGCACTATCACAAAATCCGAGTATCTCGAATGGTTGCTCCAATGGCCCGCTTCCTCCGATATGGCTGGAAAACGTGAGCCGAAAAGACAATGGAGAAAAGCCAAATAAAGCGTAACACCACTTTACTATAGTTATCCATAAATTTATAACAAGAAAAGCACACACGACCAAATCCGCTGAAAAAATCAGATGGATTAGTATCGCGTGTGCTTTCCTTGGTTTTAGATGATTTTGTGTGAGGATCCTATTTGCGGCTGTTATTCATTTTCCGTTTTATAATATGTCTGCTGTTCCAACAGAACATCCAACATTTTATTTACGCTTAGCAGTCATACATCAACTGGTGACAAATTGTCACCAGTCGATTATGAAGCGATAAAAACAGCGTCCCCAGTGAATTTAGGGGGACGCTGTTCCTATATATCCCATATGCACTACTTTTTTCAGATGGCTTTTCCTGCTGATTAAACTCTTTGTCAAGGGTGACCGTCTTTGGGAGGGTCTGTAACTATCTAGAACATGAGGACTATCAGCAATAGAAGCCGTAACTGTGGAGTTGCCCGCATTGATGGGAACACTTGCGGAATTGTAACTATACAAACAAAAGACCAGCTAGGTCTCTTAGTTTACATAGTGGTAAGAGGCTTATCGCATCATATTGAATTCATTATGTTCAGCAGGCTTTGGTAGCTGTCCACATCATGGTATACAACATGGCTGGTAGACATCTCGTTGAACAATTTCTTGGCGCAGGAGATTTTTGCTTGTTCAATGGGGCGCAATTCAAGGGTCTCCATCGTGCCTTTGGTTTCTGCCACAAAGAAAATGTGCTTGACGGTGCCTTCGTAGAATGCGATTGCCCAGTCCGGCGAATAGTTGCCTACCGGCGTGGGAATCTGGAAGGTTCGGGGCAGCTTAGCGTAGACACAAACTTCCTCCGCAGCATCCAAATCTTCGGCAAACTTACGCTCAATACTTTTTTCGGCCGAGCCATCAGTAAACACATAGTCTTGAATTGCCTTCTTGGCAAGAAACGCCTTATCAAAGCTTTGGGTAGCCTTTTCTGCCGTAAAGATAGAGCTGTCGTATTCTCCCTCAATGGTATTGTAGGAGATATGCTCCACAATCATAGTGGCCTTCTGCTCATTGATCAGCCGGATCACTTTAGAAATAAACTCTTCCGGGTTGTTCTTGAACATATAGAGCTTGTCGGCACGGATACCTTGCAGGATGGCAGATGCCGATTTGCGTGTGAGCTTTGCGCCATCGGCAATTTTGCCAATCAGGTCATACTTGATCTGGCTTGTTTCTGCGTGCTTGAGGGTTTGCGTCCGGGTCTTTTCGCCCGTAAAAGAATCGCCGCGGTCAATTTCGTACTCATTCATGTTCGCCTTTTGGCGTCCAATGGTAGTCGTGTACTGTAGTTCCGAAACAAACAGCTTTTCGTCAATGTGGGCAATGGCCTTGCGAATCAGCTCGGCGCTGTCGAACTCCACCGTGTAGGCATACTTGTGGTTAATTTCACGCCACAAAGCCTGAAACTCTTTCTTGGCAAAATTCTCATTCAGCGGATTTTCCTTCACCCTCGATTCGTGACCATCGGTGAACATATCCTTAAGGATGCTGTCATCGTAAACTGCCTGAACAAGTGTATGAATCCCTTCGGACATAGGTTTCAGCTCATCGGGCAGCTCCGCGACCTGATTTATTGCGACATCCCGGCGATACTTGTCTGTTACCCTGCGCTTCATATCCACATAGCCGTTCTGAATCAGATAGAACTCGATAGCATCAGCCTTCTCGTTGTCGATCAGCGTAGGCACATCGTTTACCTTGACATACTTGCCCTTGAAGTACTCACTCGTAGCAACCGTGGGGCGATCGTAAAGCACCGTTTTAATATCCGATTGCAGGTCCGCAACAAAGGTCTTGTAGCTCTCGCTGGCAACAACCGTCAGTGTGTTGATTTCATGTACGCTGTCGCCGCAGCTCTGCACATCCATACGGTTGCCGTTTTGGTTGACACAAAGGCGCAGACCACGACCGACTTCCTGCCGCTTTGCGGTATTTGCTGTCAGAATGTTTCAGGGTACAGATTTGGAACACATTCGGATTGTCCCAGCCCTCACGCAGGGCAGAGTGTGAGAAGATGAACCGCGTCGGCTCCTCAAAGGACAGCAGCCGTTCCTTGTTTTTCAAAATCAGGTCATACGCCGAGATATCATCGGAGAACTCGCTGCCACGCTTGAGCTGGCTGTCAATGCTGCGCCCGGTTTTCTTATCAATGCTGAAATATCCCTTGTGTACGCGGCTGACATCGCTGCAGGTAGACTTCAAATACTTCTGGTACGGCGTATCGAGCAGGGTTGTATACTCGTTCAGAACATTGATGTACTCCTGCTCAAACATCTGTCCATACTCGCCCAGAACCTCATTGCCGTCAGCGTCATACTGGCGATACTTGGCGACCTCGTCAATAAAGAACAGGGACAGGCACTTGATGCCCATGTTGTACAGCTTTTCTTCTTTTTCAAAATGCGACAGAATCGTTTCACGAATCTGAATGCGGCGCATATCCTTTTCGGAAACATCGCCCACCACATCGCCGGCCTTGATAACCTCACCGTTGGTAAAGGTCACGGTGCTGCGCAGCGGGTCAATTTCAGAAATCGTATAGCCCTTGTACTGCTCCATTTCCTGCGAAACATAGTAGAGATCATCGCCGACACCAAGAATACGGGTTTCACGGTTGATGGACTTGTTGTAGGCAATTTCCAATTCAATTTTAGCCATCGGCGGTTTTTTGCTGGAAAGTACGATTTGCTCCAAATACAAATAACTGTCCGTTCCGCGGAAGTTCTTGACCTCGAAGCCCTTGACCTCAATTTTCTTGACCAGCCGTTTGTTGAAGGCATCCAACGCATCCAGCACATACACCAGATTGTGATGCTTTGCGTGGGTGGCAGAATAGTTGAGCGCGAACAACGGGTTGAAATTTTTCAATGCCTTTTGCGTTACATCGCCGCCCATTTTCTGCGGCTCGTCCAAAATAATGATAGGACGGTTCGCCTTAATAACATCAATCGGGCGGCGAGAGCCGAACTCATCGCGCTTCGAGTAAATGATGCGCGCCTCTTTGCTGCGTCCGTCCTCTTTCAGAGAGGATGCAAACGCCTGTGTGTTGATGATCATCACATTGATGCCGGAGTTGGAAGAAAAGTTGTCAAGCTGGTTCAGGTTGGAGCTGTTATAAACGAAGAACCGTGCTTTCTTTCCGTAATACTCCATAAAATGGTCGGTGGTGATCTCAAAGGATTTTTTCACGCCCTCACGGATCGCAATGGAGGGAACGACCACAATAAACTTACTCCAGCCGTATTTCTTGTTCAACTCGAACATGGTTTTGATGTAGACATAGGTTTTACCAGTGCCGGTTTCCATCTCAATGTCCAAGCTGCAGCGCCCCATGTCGTTTACCAACTCCGGGGAGAGCTTGATGTTGTTTTGGCTTTGCAGGGTGTGGATGTTTTGCAAAAGCTGATTATCAGAAAGCGCCACAACCTCGTTTTTATAGCCGGAATCGCGCAGCAAATCTTCCAGTTCCATTTGTTCCGGGTTATCAGCAAGCGCCAAAAAACTCAGCTGTTGCGGTTTCTGGCTCAGGGTGCCTGTGTCGCGGATATATGACACGCCGCTGCTGTACGGCTGGCCCGCAAATACGTTGACCACAGCATCCACTGCATCGGTCTGGTATTGCTGTATCTTAAAATTAAACTTCATCCTTGTGGTTCACCTCCTGCTCCAGCATAAGAAAGCGATCAAAATCGCTCTGGTACAGGCGGTCTTGTACCAGCCGGTATTTTTCATACTCAGTTTCTGCGTGGAGCTTTGCCTGCTCGGCGCTGATTTTACCGGGGCCGGTCAGCAGCTTTTCGCCGTTAAATTCCAAAAAACCGTCCAGACGCCTTGACCAATCCTCCATGCTCATGGGAATTTTGCGCCGCGCCTGCAATTCGGCATAGTCCAGATACAGCGATACGATGCGCTCCAAATAGTCCATTTCCTCTTGGCTCAGGTAGTTTTTTGCAACGGTCACGTCGGCTTTCAGAATTTTCCCGTCCGGGGCATTCTCCCAAGTAGTCAGCCCCATGTGTTCTTTGGCGGCATCGGCGCGCTCGTAAATCAATTCGGCTGCCGTGTGGCGATGCACGGCAAAGTGCATCTTGTTTTGCACAGTCTGGAAAAACTGCCGCGTTGTTTTGGCATTTTTGTCGTAGTCGAATGCAGTGGCATACAGGTCCGTAACCTTTTGGTAGAACTTGCGCTCTGACAGACGGATTTCCCGAATTTGCTGCAGCTGGCGCTCGAAATATTCATCTGTGAACATATGCCCTTTTTTCAGGCGCTCCACATCCATTGTCCAGCCCTGAATGGTGTGGTCTTTGACAATCTGTCCCGCCCATTTGCGGAACTGCACAGCACGCTGATTGTTCACCTTGAAGCCCACGGCAATAATAAGCTGTAAGTTGTAATGCGTCACTTCACGGTTGACCTGCCGTACGCCCTCTGTCTGAACTATTCGGAATTTCCGAATAGTTGCCTCCTCTGTCAGCTCTCCGTCAGAATAAATCTTTTTGATATGCTCATTGATGGTGGGAAGTCCCACATCATACAATGCCGCCATCATCTTCTGCGTCAACCAGATATTCTCGTCCTCATACCGCATTTCATAGCTGGCATCACTCTCGCCGGTGGAGGCCACAAAGGTCAGGTACTCGGCGGCAGAGCTATGAATGGGAAGGCTCTTTTTCTTGTCCGTCATATCACAGTACCTTCCTGACGGTGTCGGGGCTGTAGGTGGCAAAAATCTGGTCGAAATTGGTGGCTACGCTGTCGCTTGCCATAGAGCTGTCGCGCATGACAAAGTAGTACGGCTTCTGTTTGGCGATGGCTTTGATGGTTTCCTCCGAAACATCGCTGTCGAAACAGGCAATCAGGTAGTTGTCCTCCACATTGAACACCTTCTTGCCGGCAATGGTGGATTCCTCAATTTTGCCGGAGAGCAGCACACCCAAATCGAGCATTACTTGGAACAGCAGATCCTCCGGCGTTCTGTCCTCTTTGATGTTATCCTCAAGGCGGGAGAACATATTGACCTCATACTCCGCAGGGTTATAGTAGACATCCTTCATGTTGGAGGTATCGCACTTCAACACGCGGAAACCGGTGTCAAGTTTGGAATTAGGAGTTAGGAGTGAGGAATTATCAGCGTTTTCCTCTCTGATTTTTTTGCCGGCGCGGCGGATACGCTCTTTACCGATTTCACAGATGGTTTTGTAGCCGGCTTTGTAGGCTTCGGACTTTTCGTCGCATTTTTCGGGAAGCTGCACCATAATAAACTTGCGATGTCCGCCATCTTCAGCATTGAGTTGTATAACTGCGTGGGCAGTTGTAGCAGAGCCAGAGAAGAAATCAAGGATGATGTCACCGCTTTCAACGCCCGCCATTTTCAAAAAGCGTACAAGCAAATTCGGACTTTTGGGATAGTCAAAAACTGTACTGCCAAATAGATCTTTTATTCCTTTGGCACCATCATTTGTTTCGTCAATCCATGTAGTATATTTCTTTGTCTTTTCTTCCCCCTCCAGCGGTGCAAATATCTTTTCATATGGAATCCATGTTCCATCGTCTTGTTTAACAAATTCAACCAAACCATTTTTTATGTTCTTTTCCATGGTGCTGGCGCCATGGCGCCAGCGCCCGTCAATTTTTTCACAAATTGACGGGCGCTGGCTATCCCGAACAGCCACTACGGGATAGACTTCTGTTCCGTCAGGTGCAGTTATGGGGTAGAAAAGGTTAGGCCTATCTTCTCTGCGACTATTTGACCCCCACTTTCTAAGTAACTGTGTTTTGTAATATCGTCCTTTCTCTTTATCATATTTAGGATACACATCGCCACTTTTTATTTCTTCTCCAGCCACAAAGTATTCCCTTTGCTTTGCATAGCAAAGGATATACTCATGAACAGCTGCATAATACTTGCTATCCTGTCTTCCACCGCGTCCTTTCCAGTTAATTATTGCCACAAAATTTCCTTCTCCAAAAACCTCTCCACAAACCTTCTTAAGATTTTCAACTTCATTATCATCAATGCTAATAAATATAACACCGTCATCGCGCAGCAAGTCTTTTGCAAGTTTTAGGCGCGGATAAAGCATATTTAGCCAATCGGTATGGAAACGCCCGTTTGCTTCGGTATTTCTTTCTAATGCTCCGACAATCTGGTTTCCATCAGCGTCATAATTTCCGCTGATGCCGTTCCATTCCTCACTCCTAATTCCAAATTCATCATTATAGACGAAGTCATTCCCCGTATTGTACGGAGGATCAATGTAAATCATCTTGATTTTACCAAGATAGGTTTCCTGCAACAGCTTCAGCACTTCAAGGTTGTCACCCTCAATATAGAGGTTTTCGGTAGTGTCAAAGTCCACGCTGCCGGTGCTACAATAAGGTTTTCCCTCACTGTCTGCCCCGGTGGGAACTGTTTCATCTTCACGAACAGGACGCAGCGTCTTGTTGATGGGTGCATTGGCAAGCAGAACGGACTTTTTCTTGTCCGGCCAAGTGAACTGATAGCGTTCCTCGTTACCGTCCACGACCTTACAGGAAATCTCCTGCATCAGCACATCCTTATCAATCGCACGAACGACTTCGCCATTTTCATTGACCGTTTCCGTCACGGCATTGGGAAACATCGCCGCCAACTTCTTGAAATTCTCATCAGCCTTGTTCGCTGTTTGCATTCTAAGTTTATCCATTAGGCTTGTCCTCCTTGATTTCATCAATGAACTTATCCAGCAAAAATGTCACTTTGGCTTCATCGTTTTTCAGATTAAAAAGTTCCTCAATCTTGTTTTTAAGCTCTATCATACTCGCTTTACAATGCTCATCGCCGTTCAGCACAGCACCCATTTTCTTCGTATCAACTGCGCATTCGTGATACTTTGGATTTCCAAAAGAAAAGGAAGGCACATATATGTTAGTATAGTCGGTCTGTGTAACCCAAGCTGCTCCCATTTCGTTTAGGCACGCAGGACTCTCCAAATACTTGTCTGACCAAAGAATTATCATAAAAAGCGTACTGTTAAAATGTGAACGTAGATATTCATAGATGGACGCATCCAGTGGGATTTTGCGAAGTGGGTGAGATGTATAAACTAACTGATTATCTTTTACGCCTAATCCCGTTATAAACCTCTCAAGTGCATCTCCATATTTCTTATCATCGGATTTATGACTAATAAAAATGACTGTATCTGTTTTGGGGATGTCAATGCCTGTGTTTGTAGTTGGAACACACTCTTCTGCCTTCAAGCTAGACAGAATCTCCTTAATTAACTGCATATTTTTCTGATGCGATGCAAGGTTAAAGACAAATTCACTCGATGAGATGTCGGCGATATTTTCATCATACCATTTGTCAACGCCGGAAAGTGTATACATTATTGTATCATAGTCTGCATCTGCAATGGCTTTTTTCAGTTTAGATAAATAATTCATCAAATTAGCATCACTTGTGTATCGGTTTAGCGTTCCATATATGCCATCATATTCAAGAGAAAGTCTTTGAAAGTTATTCATTGTAAAGTCTCCTTTATAACACATCAAGTTGTTTTTGTAATGCTCTTACTCGCTGCACCAGCTCAAACTTCTTTTTTGGCTGCTTCTCCGCCCGTGCCTGTTTTTCCAGCTTGGCGATTTCTTTTTCAATCTTCTGTCGGCGATCATCGGCGGCAATCTGCTCATCCAGAGTGTTGCCGTCTGCAATGCTCACCTCACCGATGTCCACTACGATGTTTTCCCAAACTTTATCAAGGGTCAACCCCCGCAGCTCTAGGGTGCAGCTTTCGGTGGGCTTCCAGTCCGTCTGCATCAGTTTGGTGCGGTAGACAGCCAGCTTACTTTGCCCTTCAAATTCCAGCACAAATAGAATATTCTGCGGAATCAGCTTCGATAAAGCGGCAATCGTTTTCTCGTCAAAGTCTTTTTTCTTCAGCGCCACAAGCAGGACAAAGAAGCTGCCGACCTCCTCTCCGGCAGGAATGTTGATTCGGCCCGGAGAAATTTCGTTGACTATGGTAATTCTCGATATATCGGCATCGATTTTGTCTTTGACCGCTGTATTCATCTGAAATTTGGCATAAATCGCCTTTTTAGGCAGCTGCTTATTCATTTCAGTTGACTTTGGAAGTCCGAGCATGGTATCACCTCACCGCACGACTAAGAAGCAAATCAGTTCAAAGTCGTCAAGTCCTTTGATTTCGTTTGTCAGGAAGCTGATCTGCCCGCCGCCCAAGAAGCTGTCAATATCGCTCTCGTCCTTTACCTCGATGATTGAGGCAATGGCGTCGCCAAGCAGTTTGGAAAGGCGGGACATATTTTTGCCGTCGCGGGTTTCTTTGTTAAACGGCTTATAGGCTGCGGGGATTGGCTCTGTCTGCCCTTTGCAGAGAAAACGCATTCTATCCAGCATCTGCTTCGGGGAAAGATGGTTACAGACAACCTCGCCATCATCCCCGATATAAACCATATAGAAGGGATGCAGCCGGTTCTGGTTGTCGATGTTTACGCTGTTGGAGCGATTCTTCAAAACGAAAATGACACCGGCAGGCGCGTCCTCACCGGCAGGTACAACCGAGTGCAGACCGAAAGGCGTTTTTTCAATATCTGGATGGTTCTTGACATATTCCAGCAAGTCCAGACGGAACTCGTTGAGCCCTAAATCCATAATGGAAATGCCGGTGGTCATATCCTCAATATCGACAACCTCGTCCTGCAGGCGCTTCAGCTGTGCTTTTCGGTATTCAAGGTCGGTCTTTTCGTCATTGCTGAGCAGGTTATCGTCACCCGTGGCGGTCATATCCACGATTTTCATACGGGTTTCAACTCTGGCTTTCAGGTTGATATAATCGTCAAGGGTCACATCAGGCCAGAAATTCACAAGCTGAATGACCTTGTTGCGGCTTCCGATACGGTCAATACGCCCGAAACGCTGAATGATACGAACCGGATTCCAGTGAATGTCGTAGTTGACGAGATAGTCGCAGTCCTGCAAGTTCTGACCTTCGGAAATGCAGTCGGTGGCAATCAGAATGTCGATTTTCGTATTGTCGCCGGGCATCAGCAGCTCTTTGTCCTTGGATATAGGAGAGAAGCAGGTCAGAACCGTGTTTAAGTCAGACCGCAATCTCGGGCAGGTAGTGCGCCCCTCCACATTGCCGGTGATCATGGCGGTATTCAGACCAAATTTTTCTTTTACAAAGGGACCGACATTATTGTACAGGTATTCTGCCGTATCAGAAAACGCCGTGAAAATGATAATTTTCTCGTTTCCGGGATTGATAGGCGCAGTGATTTTATTGTTGATCACGCGGAAAAGCTCGCGCAACTTCAAGTCGTGCTCCGGCGTGATGTCGCGCACCATATATGTAAGCAACTCCAGAACTTCGGCGTCTTTTTGCAGCTCCTTGCGCCACGACTCATAGTCCATATCCGCAAGGTCGATTTTGACCTTTTTGCCAAACGCGAACAAATCATCAGTATCCTGATCGTCGCCGTCAAACTCATTCACATTGGAAATGTCCGTCAAATTCAATGTGGAGCCCGTGTGGTGGTTAAAACGGTTGATGGTGTCGATTGTGCTGTCGATAAGTCCCTTGATTCGTTCCAGCGTTAAATTGAACGAATAGACAGAGCTTTCCATACGTTTCATCAGGTTGATGGCCATCAATCGCCGGATGCCTTGCTCGCGGCTGGCCTGCGTAAAGCCCACATTGACAGTGTTGTCGCCGTAAAGCTCCGCGTATTTTTCCATTCTGCTCGGCAGAATAAAGTGGGAGGGCGTGTAAATCGTCAGATTCAGAAGCATCAGCTGCTCAAAAATCTCGTTGTAGTTGATGGCATCCTTCAAATCCGTCAGGTGCGGACGCAGCGAGATAGGCTTTAGGCGCGTGGGGAATGTGCCGATGTCGCTTGTGTCATAGTATTTCTGAATGTGCTTGCGGGAACGGGCAATCGTGACGCTGTCCAGTAGCTCAAAGAAGTCGAAGTCTAGCATCTTGAGCAGATTTTCGGTTGTGCGGTCGCAAGGCTCCCACTTGCTCCATGTATTAAATGCCCGCTGCGCATTTCTGAAAATTTCGTCAATCGAACGGCTGGTATTGAGTTTTTCGTCAATATAATCGGTGTGTCCTTCGTAAGCCAAGGCAAGCTGATTTTTCAGGTCATTGAAGCGGTTGTTGACCGGCGTGGCGGAGAGCATCAGCACCTTTGTTTTCACGCCTGCACGGATGACCTTTTTCATCAGGGTTACATAGCGATTGTCCTTGGTTTCTTCATCCGGGTTTTCAATCAGCTTGCCGCCGTTGCGGAAGTTGTGGGATTCATCAATCACAACAAGATCATAGTTGCCCCAATTTAATCTGCTAAGGTCCAGACCGTTTGAATTGCCGTGGGTGCGGTTCAAGTCAGTGTGGTAAAGCACATCGTAGCGGAGTCTATCGGCAGCAATCGGGTTGTTGACATAGTTGTCCTTATAGGTGTTCCAGTTATTCGTCAGCTTCTTGGGGCAGAGCACCAGAACAGATTTGTTACGGTTTTCGTAGTATTTTATAACCGCAAGCGCTGTAAAGGTTTTGCCGAGACCAACGCTGTCTGCAAGAATACAGCCGTTGTATTTTTCGAGTTTGTTTATGATGGCGAGAGCGGCATCCTTTTGGAAGTTGTAGAGCATCCCCCAAATCTTGCTTTCCTTGAAGCCGGTTGCCTCGTTTGGCAAAACATCCTCGGACACATCTTCCAAAAACTCGCTGAAAATATTGTAGAGAGTCACAAAGTAGATAAAGTCGGGCGAGTTCTCATTATAGGCAGCCGTGATGCTGTCGATCACCTCATCTGTGACGACCTGAAGCACCTTGCTGTCGTTCCAGATTTCATTGAAGTCAGCAAGCAAAGTGCGGGCAAGGGACTCGTCCTTTACAATTGTGGTGCTGATTACATTGCCTTTTTCGCAACCGAGTTCAACCGTAGTAAAGTTGTTGATGGGGGTATAGCCTACGCCGTCAACTACAATTTGTCCCTGAATAGATTTGTCACTGACATTTGATTTGAAAGTGACCTTCTGCCTGATCCACTCTGCACATTCTCGTGCAATAGCTTTTTGGGTCAATTCATTGCGGAGCTTAATTTCAAATTCAGTACCGTAAAGATTTCGTTCACGGGTTAAGCGCGGAATGTAAAATTCACGGCGTTCTTTTTTGGCCTTTTCTGTCACGAAAGTCGGAGATGTAAAAATAAAGCGGAGTTCCTCAATCTGTGATAGCTGCTCCTTCAACTCTTGAAAGGCATAGATAGAGAAACAAGCCGCTGCAATGGATAGTTTGCTGCCTTGCTTGATTTCCACGGACAAATCGTCTTTTAGAGTCTTTGTAGTATTGTTTATAAGCTCCATTTTTCTACACCCATCCTAATTATGGCAAAGTTTGTGTCACATAAAGCATACTCTACTCAGCTTATGCGTCATAAAACTCCATGATTTCATCGGGTGTACAGTTAAGTGCCTTGCAAATGTTACCGATAATTTCGGTAGTTATATTTTCATCTCTTGCAAGTTTCATCATCTGATAATGCGTAATGTGTGCCGCTTCTTGCAAGTCTTTTTTTCTCATCTTCTTGTCGATTAAGATTTTCCAAAGTTTATTGTATCTGACAGCCATAGCGATTCTCCTTCGGCAATATACTATCATTCAAAGATAAAGAACAACCAATTTAACATATTATAGCATACTTTCCCTGAAAAATCATAAAAAAAGACGGAAATTCAAACTTATTTGCGGAAAATCAAGCCACAGCGTTGAGCATTTATAGTTAAAAAGCAATTGAAACGCATAAAAAAGGTCAAGATGTATTTTTATTGGTTGTTATGGGGCAAGATATGAAGAATTCAAAAGTCAGACGGTTTGATATCATTGCAAGGAAGATGAAAAGCCCACAGGCTAGATCTTATATCCAGCCTGTGGGCCTTGTGTATGATTTGTCCTTTATCTTGTCCTGCGGCTTGCCCCGAAGCTTATGCCCAAGTCTATTGAATAAGATACCCATAATGGCGCATCTGGCGGCGGATAAGGGCTTCACAGCGGTCGCAAATTTCTTGGCTATAGGCGGTTCGATAGCTGTCGATGAGCACCTTTACATCGTTTGTGCTAAAGTTGAAGTGAAGCTGTATGCCGTATAATTCCTCAGCAGCATCTAACTGTTCGTCAAAACATCTCGAAAAAGGCTTGGCTTCAACGGTTTTTAGACAATCCTCTAAGCTTCTTTCCATGGGAAAATCCATATTGGTATCTGCCAAAAGAGACAAGCCGTTATCAAATAATGGGCATAGCGCATAGATGTCGTCTGCGGCGTTGTATTGAACGGCAATATTATTGGTGTGGCGATCTTCGTTTAGGAAGAACGCATCAATCTCCAACATTGAGGTCAGATATCGCCCGAACTCTTGCAGCCCGGTTGTTTGTTCAACAAAGTTTACCAGAAATTTTATCTGGTTCTTGATTTCCCCTTGATGAGCTGTATCTACTGCAAGACTCCCGCCGGTAAATTTCCGATACAGCTTTTCCAACGGAATAAGATCATAGCCATCCGCGAGAAAATCAGCGCTTTTACAGCCACTGTAAACTCGGTCTTTGTATTTGATTTGCGAGTACTCATAAACGACAAAGGGGTACTTAATGGTTGACTTTGCCAGCATGGCAGAAACAATCGTTTCCGCCAGCCCCTCATAACCCATGTGGTCAGCCTTGTACCAATACCCGTCACATTTCCATTTTAACTGATTTCCCTTGGATGTATGGTTCAGCGTTTCCTGCGGCTCAAGCCTGCTTAAATCAATCATTTCCATAGACCCCTCCTTACGCAGCGATGTTACGGATCATCTGCACCCACTGGTTGTCCCCAGCCATGCGCCCATTGGTCTTTTCAATAATCAGCAGCGGATCATAGAAAGAAACGTCCATCTCCCGAAGAATGCCTTTCAGACCGGCTCGGCTGGCGGGTAGGCATCTTTCTTTCAAAAACTCCTCGAAATCTGCCCAAGACGGATTTTCTACAACGCCAAACGCCCGCAAAGGGATTCGGTCGGTGTAGTTCTTCATGCGGACAACTTCGTGCTTGAAATCAATGTCGATGACCGTACATAGCTGCTGACCATTCATGAAGTTCATCCGCATGGTGAAATCCGGGTTCTTGCTGAAATGCTCGGCGTTATAGATATACTTATATATGGTCTGGCGCGACACGCCGAACCGTTTTGCAATCTCGGTGTTGCTGATGCCTTTTCTATGCAGTTCCAAAACCTCTACGGTCTGGTCGGGGGTCAGCTGTGCCTTGCGGCCCGCATTGCGCGGATTTGGATGATTGATTTTCAGCATCTTTGCAAGTTCTCGCAATTCATCCAAATCAGCTGTGCCAAAAATTTCTTTTATTTGCTGTTGGTAATCGCTCGGCATTAGTATCTCTCCCAAGTTGTTCTCTACTATTATTATATCGTGATTTCGGGAAAATGTCAACATATTAAAATGTTTACACATCTCTTACTGATATTAACCACGTGAGAATTTAATTTGAATGATATCTTTAGCGAATCGGATACTCCCAAAAGGAAAAATCGGGAGTTCCTACTGCTTAAGCTCGTTCTCCCGATTTGCATTCTATTTCACTTATATGATGAGTTTTTTATACTATTGAAGTAATCTGATATTTTGAATAACGACCATGAGTCACAATTTCCAAATCACCGCTTGCAACCAGTTTTTTCAATAAATAGCCGGCTTGATTTGCGGATATTCTCAGCTTTTCCATAACATTCTTCTTTTTGATATACTCATTTTCCTTTGCTATTTTAAGGACAAGCGAAGTCTGGCTGTTTGTCATCTTGTCGAAGCAAGCAAGCATAAAATGAGCCAATTCTTCTATCACGGGAATGGTAACAGAGTTCCCTAATTGCTTGTATTTTTGACCGTCTGTCATTCCTTCCGGAAAACTAAAAGTATCAACACCGTCTTTCATGAAGGCATACCCGATAAATCCTTGTAGCCGCCCCCATTTGGTAGGAGTCATAACACGAATTTTCTCATTGTTTAACTCGGTTTTTTTAGAAGGAATCATTGTTCCTCCAACGCCTTCTTTCGGCTGGTAGATCAGATTTTGTTCCTTACCGGAACCTCCGGTAGCAAGGATCGTATGAGCAACGGGATGTTCCTCATAACGCATCGGCGCAAAACAATCAACACTGTCGATTCTCTGCTCGACAGTGTTGACCGCAAATCTGAAGGTAAGTAAACAGGTGGGCCTTGGGGATGCGATACGAGCGCCCGATTTTCATCGCCGGGATTTTGCCTTCGTGCAGCAGCTTGTACCCCGTTTTGGTGCTGATTCGCAGGGCATCGCACATCTGCTCGATGTTGGAGAAAAATCTGCAATTTTTCCCCCAAAAAAATACCGCCCCCTCTCCTGCCTTTTGCACTTGTGCAAGCTACACAAAACCACAGCCTGTTTCTTTTGCAAGATGTAGAAAGTGGGCGGAGAGTGTTGACAAAACAGGGGAATCAGAGTATAAAGAAATCACAACAAAAACGTTTTTGGAACACAGCAGTATACACGGTACCGAAAACGGTTTTGGTTGAAAAGAGAATCGGGAGTGAGCAGGCATGGCAGTTTCGATCCGCGACATTGCACGGGAAGCCGGAGTCACGGTCGGTACTGTTTCCCGCGCACTCAACAACTACCCAGATGTCAGCCCTACAACACGGGAGCGCATCGTGGAGACCGCGCAGCGGCTGGGGTATCGCCCCAACCAAATGGCGCGCAACCTTTCCTCCAAGCACAATCACAATATCGCGCTGGTGCTTTCCGGCTTTCTGGAAGAAGAGCTTATCAACGATTTTGATGCACTGCTGATGAAAGGCTGCTTCCACTACACAGTCAACAACGATGTGGAAATGTCCATTCAGGTTATCAACACCAAGATCCAGACCGAAAAAAGTTTTGAACAGCTCTGCTATGAGCACAACATCGCCGGCGCGATCCTGATGGGTTTGAGAACCAACGACCCTTACTGCGAACTGCTGGCGAAAAGCAAATACCCCTGCGTGACCATTGATATTGAGGTTCCCGGTCCGAATGTCAGCTGTGTGATGATGGACGACATCAAAGCGTTTGACGAGCTGACCCAATACCTCATCGACATGGGACACCGCAAGATCGTGGTGGTACATGGCCGCAAGCTGGCTATGGTCAGTATGCAGCGCCTTGTGGGTGCGTACCAAGCTATGCAGCGCAATGGTTTGGAGCTGCCCCGCGACAACATCATCTACACCAACTTCGGGCGGGAGGAAGCCCGCGACGGTGTGAAGGAATACTTCCGAACACACAGCCCGGACAGCGCCACGGCGTTCCTCTGCATGAGCGATATGCTGGCCATTGGCACGATCGAGGGGCTGAAAGAACTGGGCTATAAAGTGCCAAAAGACTACTCGGTCGTAGGCTTCGATGGGTTGGAAGTCACCAACTACACCGACCCGGCTATTACCACCATTGACCAGAACATCCAGCAAAAAGGCTACGAGGCTACTCGCCTACTGTGCGATATGATCCGCGGCAAGCGCAAGGCACAGCGGCTGGTATTGCCCCACACCCTGACGGTGCGCGACAGCGTCCGCCCCCTATAAAACCGAAATCAGCGGTTAAGGCCGCTTTTTTCAGACAGAGATACAAAAACGTTTTTGCAGTAACTTCTTAAGCCAAATTTCGCTGCAAATATTTTTTAACCGCAAAGCAAAAACGTTTTTGTAATAACTTTTGGAACATTTGGTGCAACCGCACCGTGTTAATAAAACAAAAAAGCACAAAAGTAAAGGAGAAACACTATGAAAAAGAAGCAACTGTTCGCAGGCGCTCTGGCCGCTGCCATGATGACCGCCAGCCTGGCCGGCTGCGGTGGCGCTGCATCCTCTGCTGCAACTTCCACAACCGATGGCGATACCGCCAGCAGCACGGCATCCGCTGATACCAACAGCGGCGTGGTGGAAGTCACCATTCCCTCCTACAAAACCGGCGAGAACGCCGGTGCGGCCTTCTTTGTGCCGCAGGTCGAGCGTTTTAACGAGAAGTACGCCGGGAAGTACAAAATCAATCTGGAGAGCGTACCCCAGGATAGTATTTTCAATGACCGCTTAAAGCAGCTGGCACAGCAGAACAAGCTGCCGGTGCTGGTGGAGGGCGGTGACCCGGACTGGGTCAAGAACGTCGTTATCCCCAACGGCCTTGCCTACGACTTGACCGACTGGATCGACTCGACCCCCGCCGTCAAGGATGTCCTGATTGACGACAGTCGTGAATACTGCTCCAATGAGGATGGCAGAGTCATGACTATGCCTCTGGCAACGGTACGTCCCATCGGCTTCTTCTACAACTCTGATATGTGGAGCACCGATGCTGACATCAGCGCTATGAGCATGGACGAATTTGTTTCCGCGCTGGGCGACCAGAAGATCGCCTTCTCCACCGCCGAGAACGGCTGGGTTTCCGCCTTGTTCCTGACTGCGCTGGTGGCCGAGGAAGACGGTGGCGTAGAATGGCTGAAGAGTGGCACCGAGACCAAGATTACCGACTTCAACCAGCCCTGCTTCATCAACGCTGTGGCCAAGCTGCAGAATCTGCTGCAGAACAACGCAGCCTCCAACTCGGTAGGCGCAGCCTACGCGGATGCCGCCAACGCTTTCATGAGCGAGCAGGCCGCCATCATTGCCAACGGTCCTTGGATGTCCTCTGACTTCGAGAGCTCCAACTCCGACAAGTGGTCCAACGGCTTTGACGGCGCGAAGGTTCGTGCCTCCCTGTTCCCGGGCGACATCGGCATTGCCGACACCGCCACTTTCGGTGAGTGGTGGATCTCTGCTTCTGCCCCTGAGGATGAAATTGCCCTTGCAAAGGCTTTCCTTGAGTTCATTTACAGCCCCGCTGAGCTGGAAGCCTACATGCTGGCCGAGGGTGGCGACACACCGAAGCTGACCTACTCCGACGACTTCAAGGCAAAGCAGGGCGAGACCCAGGTGCTTGCTGATCTGGCAGCCGACACCACTACTGATACCGTGTTTGTCCCCCGCATCCTCGATGTGATCCCTGCCTCCGTTGCCAACACCGAGTTTGGTAAGCTGCTGCCCAGCCTGGCCGACGGCACCTGCACCCCGGAGCAGTTCGCCCAGTGGATGAGTGACAAGGCCGCGGAAGCCAGCGCCGAGTAATCCGCGCAAGAACAATATGTAATTCAAGGCGTGTCGCCGTCCCGTTGCATACGGCGGCGGCACGCATTTTTTGAAAAGGAAGGAGCTGCAAAGCCATGAAAACCGCCCCGAAAAAAACAACGCGCATCAAGGCGGGCCGCATCCAGCGTGCAAACTACAAATGGATCTATCTGTTCCTGCTTCCCACCATCGTGATCTTTGCGATGTTCTATTTGATGCCCATTGCGCAGGTATTTGTGACGTCGTTCACGAAATGGGATGGCTTCAACGCACCAAAGTTCAACGGTCTGACAAACTATATCAATCTGTTTACCAACAGTTCGTTCCTCATTGCGTTGAAAAACCTGCTCTGGTGGTGCGTGATTGCCCTGACGCTGCACGTCGGCTTCGGCACATTGGTCGCTTTTGTACTGTACCAGCGCCCCCACGGCTGGAAGTTCACCCGTACAGTGTTCATGATCCCCAACGTCATCAGTGCGGCGGCCTGGGCAATGATCTACAAATTCATTTTCAACAATGATTTCGGCATCCTGAACTCGGTCATCCGCGTTTTTAACCCGAATTTCAACGTCCAGTGGTTCTACAAATCGCCGTGGGCGTTCTGGGCTGTTACGTTCACCTGGCTGTTCTATGCAGTCATTGTCACGTTGGTCGTGCTGGGTGATTTGATGAACATTCCGAAGGAACTGAATGAAGCCGCCCTCATCGACGGCGCTACCGGCTGGCAGCTGATCCGCTATATCCAGCTGCCGCTGTGCCGTGCATCCATCGGCACCAGCGTCATTGCCTCGCTGACATCCCGTATTGCCATGTATGAGCAGATTGCCCTGACGACGTCCGGCGGTCCGGGCGACGACACGATGAGCCTGCCCATCATTCTGGTCAAGGGCATCATGGACTACCGTTACGGTTACGCCAACGCGGTGGGCGTGGTCATGTTTATCATCGGTCTGATCGTGCTGGGCGTCGTAAACAAGCTGTTCCGCATGGACGAAGCTAATTACTGAGAAGGAGGCACACCATGAAAATCAAATACAAGCCTTGGGCAAAGGGTTTGATGTACCTTGTGGAGGCCGTCGTCATTATCCTCTCTGTGTTTCCCATTCTGTGGGTCGTTATGTCGTCCTTCAAGACGAACGGCGAAATTTTAAGCTCACCGCTGGCGCTGCCCGCCCACTTCTCGCTGGATACCTTCATTGAAATTTTCCAGAAGTACAGCTTCCCCACCTACTTTTTCAACTCGCTGCTGGCGGCGGGCGTCTCGACGCTGGTTTCGCTGCTGTTTTATGCCATGGGCGCGTATGTCATTGCCAAGTTTGAGTTTCCCGGTCGCAAGCTGCTGTTTGCGCTGTTCACCATCACTCTGCTTGTGCCCAGCCACAGCAAGACCCAGCCCATCTTCTCGCTCATCATGAAACTGAACCTTTATGACAGCATCTGGGGCGTCACCCTTGTTTACCTGTCTGCCGGTATGGCTATGTCCATCTTTGTGCTGAAAGCCGGCTTTATGGCGATTCCCAAAAGCCTGGACGAGGCTGCGACACTGGACGGCGCAAGCTTCTTCCGCACGTTCTGGACCATCAACCTGCCGCTGGCAAAAAGCGCACTGGCGACTGCCGGCATCCTGATGTTCCTCGGCAACTGGAACGAGTACTACTTTGCCTCGCTGCTGACCGTTTCGGACTCGCAGCGCACACTGCCCATCGCGCTGGCGTTCTTCACCAGCGAATTTTCCTACAACTACACCCAGCTGTTTGCCGCGCTTACCATTGTCATTCTGCCCGGCATCATCCTGTATGCGCTTGCACAGGATCAGGTGCAGGCCAGCGTGGCCGCCTCCGGTGTCAAGGGCTGATGGAAGGAAACCCGACTATGAAATATGATCTCGAACCCCGCGGCTGGATCGTGGCAGAGGAAACCTTTGACCCGTGCCGCACCGCCAAATGTGAATCCATCTTTGCCCAGGGCAACGGCTATATCAACATCCGCTGCGCGCTGGAGGAGGGCTACCTTGATACCTACCGCGGCGCTTTTATCACGGGCACATTCAATAAGGCTATGCCCGACGAAGTGACCGAGCTGCCCAACCTGCCTGACGTGACTGCTATGGAGTTTATCGTCAACGGTGAACGCTTCGCCATGGATCAGGGTACGTTGCAAAGCTACCTGCGCACACTGGATCTGCACACCGGCGAAGCAACGCGCACCGTGCAGTGGAAAAGCCCTGCCGGGGCAGCGCTGGAACTGACCTTCCGTCGCTTTGTTTCGCTGGATAATGAGCATATTGCCGCGTTCTCGGTGGAAGTCACACCGACGAATCAGGATATCGAGCTGGTCGTCAATAGCGGTATCTCGACCCGCAACAGCAATACCGGCTCTCAGCACTGTGTGGAGGGCGAAATGCGGATGCTTCCCGGTGGCATCCTGCGCCTGATGACCCATACGAATGAGAGCAATGTGCCGATCAGTGTACACTGCCTGCACAAATTCAGCGCAGAACCCTCCGAGTCGCTGCCGGTCATTGAGCGCCGCCGCTTTGTGGGGCGCTACACGTTCCGGCTGGCAAAGGGGCAGACGCTGCGCATCGAAAAGCTGACCTGCTACCACACAGGCCGTGACCTGCCGTTTACGGTCTACGGTCAGCAGCGCGGCACAACGAACCCGGACATCGTTGCCGCTGCCGGTGATGCGCTGGCGGCAAAGTTTGCGGATACCGGCTATGACGCTCTGCTTGCAGCCTCCGCCAAAAAGTGGGCAGCTTACTGGGCAGAGCAGGATGTGCAGATCGAAAGCGATGACAGCTTTGACCAGCTGGGTATGCGGTTTGCGCTGTATCACCTGAACATTATGATCAAGCGCGATGATGACCGCGTTGGCATCGGTGCCAAGGGCATGACAGGCGAGGGCTACAAAGGTCATTCTTTCTGGGATACCGAGATGTTCCTGATGCCTTACTACCTGTTGACTGACCCCGCCGCCGCCAAGACCTTGCTGGGCTACCGCTGGCGCAGCCTGCCCGGCGCGTTCAAAAAGGCCAGCGAGAATGGCTATCAGGGTGCTATGTTCCCCTGGGAGAGTGCGTGGCTGGACGACGGCGAAGTAACGCCGCTTTACTGCGGTGCGGATATCGTCACCGGCAAGAGCAGCCCGGTTTTGACAGGTATGATCGAGCAGCATATCTCTGCGGATATTGCCTGGGGTGTCTGGCTGTACTACCAAGCCACCGGCGATGATGATTTCATGAACCGCCGCGGTTGTGAGCTTTTGATTGAAATTGCCCGTTTCTGGGCAAGCCGCGTAGAGTGGCAGGATGATACGCAGCGCTATGAAATCAAAAACGTCATCGGTCCGGATGAGTACAAAGACCACGTCGATAACAACGCCTTTACAAATTATCTGACCGTCTTTGCCATGGAGCAGGCTGAACGCTGCATCAAAGATATGCCCACCCAGTGGCCGGACGCCTACGCCAAGCTGAGCGACAGCTATGACCTGAATGCTCTGGCGGCTGAATTGCAGGACAAAAAGGCAAAAGTCTACCTGCCGCAGCCCAACGCCGATGGCATCGTGCCGCAGAACGCCCAATATCTGGGGCTGGATGTGATCGACCTGAGCAAATACAAAAACCAGCAGGGCGTGTCCTCGATTTACGAGGATTACAGTCCCGCCCAGATGAACCAACTTATGGTCTCGAAGCAGGCTGACTTGGTCATGCTCATGCGCATTATGCCCGACTTGTTCGATGCTGAGACCCGCCGCAAGAACTTTATGTTCTATGAGTCCCGCACACTGCATGATTCCTCCCTGAGCCATGGTCAGCACTGTGTGCTGGCCGCGTGGGAGGGACTGGACGATATGGCGCTGGATATGTACCGCCACGCCATTGCCATTGACCTCGGCCCGAATATGAAGTCGTCCGACTTAGGCATCCACAGTGCATCGATGGGTAACGTCTGGCAGTGTGTTGTCTGCGGCTTTGCCGGGCTGGAATGGCACGAGGGCGGGCTTTCCCTGCGCAGTCATCTGCCCGCAAGCTGGCAGCGCGCGGCGTTCAACATCGTCTGGCGCGGTGCAAAGCTCCATGTGGAAGTCACCCATGCGGGCATCACTGTCACCCACCGCGGCGGTTCCGCTGTGGAAATTACCGTGGACGGTCACCCGGTAAAGCTGGCCGCCGAGTAACTATGAGGAACTTTCTATGAAATACAAGGGTATTATTTTCGACCTGGATGGAGTGCTCTGCTCCACAGACCGTTTCCACTTTGAAGCGTGGAAACAGACAGCCGAGGAAGTCGGCGCACCGTTTGACGAAACCATTAACATGAAGCTGCGCGGCGTCAGCCGGATGGAGAGTCTGGAAATCATCCTTTCAGGCAGCAGCAAGACCTTTACCGATGCGGAAAAGGAACGCCTTGCCACCGAGAAAAATGACCGCTACCGCAAGCTGCTGGCGCAGATGTCGCCCGCCGATATGCCCACCGCCGTGCGCGACGCCTTGACGGCGCTGCACAACGCGGGGCTGAAGCTGGCTGTTGGTTCGTCCAGCAAGAACGCGGCCTACATCTTGGAACGGCTCGACGCGAACCGCTACTTTGATGCTGTGTGTGACGGCACGATGATTGCCCACTCCAAGCCCGACCCGGAGGTCTTTACCAAGGCTGCCGCCATGGTGGGGCTTGCCCCGGCAGACTGCCTGGTTGTGGAGGACGCTGCCGCCGGGCTGGAGGCTGCCCGCGCGGGCGGCATGGACTGTGCCATCGTCGGCACGGCCCCGATGCCGTTTGAACCCACCTACCATATACAGGACGTGACCAAACTGCCGGGAACGATTTTGTAAGAGGTATACTTATGGAAAGCATTCACCCCGCGTGGTGGAAAGAGGCCGTCGTCTACCAAATCTACCCGCGCAGCTTCAAGGACTCCAACGGTGACGGCATCGGCGACCTGAACGGCATCCGTGAAAAACTAGACTACTTAAAAGACCTTGGCGTCGATGTGCTGTGGCTGAACCCGATCTATCAATCTCCTAATGTGGATAACGGCTATGACATCAGCGATTACCGCGATATCATGACAGACTTCGGCACGATGGCCGACTTTGACGCCCTGCTGGCGGATGTCCATGCCCACGGGTTAAAGCTCATCATGGACTTGGTGGTCAACCACTCATCGGACCAGCACCCGTGGTTTATTGAGAGCCGTTCCGGCCGCGACAACCCCAAACGCGACTATTATATCTGGAAAGACCCCGCCCCGGACGGCGGTGCCCCCAACAACTGGCGCAGCTGCTTCAGCGGCTCGGCGTGGAAGTACGACGAGAAAACCGGTCAGTATTACCTGCACCTTTTTGCTGAAGGACAGCCCGATTTGAACTGGGAGAACCCGGAGGTTCGCGATCAGGTCTTTGACATGATGAACTTCTGGTTCCAAAAGGGCATCGACGGCTTTCGCATGGACGTCATCAGTATGATCTCCAAGGCCGGATATGCAGACGGGCCACTTTGCGCCGATGGTCTGTACGGCGACTATACCGACCAGTGTACCAACGGTCCCCGTGTGCATGAATACCTGCAGGAGATGAACCGCCGTGTGCTGAGCCACTACGACTGCATGACGGTGGGCGAGAACGCCAACGTCAACCCGGAGCTGGCCTGCCTGTACGCGGGCGAAGACCGCCATGAGCTGAACATGGTGTTCCAGTTTGAACTGATGGATGTGGACGGCGGCGAGAGCCGCAAGTGGGAACCCGAACACCCGTGGAAGCTGACGGATATCAAAAAAATACAGACCCGCTGGCAGACCGGTTTGGACGGCAAGGCGTGGAACAGCCTGTACTGGAACAACCACGACCAACCCCGCGTGGTGTCGCGCTTCGGCTGCACCAAGGACGAAGAATCCCGTGTGTGGTCGGCCAAAATGCTGGCTGTCTGCCTCTACCTGATGCAGGGAACGCCCTACATTTATCAGGGTGAGGAACTGGGCATGACGAACAAGCATTTCGACAGCATCGACCCCATTAACGATGTTATGACGCGCAACGCCTACTTTGAAAAGACCCAGCGCTGCGGCGAGAGCGTGGCGGATTTCATGAAGGCGGCCAACTACATCAGCCGCGAGCACACCCGCACCCCCATGCACTGGGATGATACCGCCAATGCAGGCTTTACCACCGGCACACCGTGGATACCGCTGAACCCCAACTACCCACAGATCAACGCCGCCAAACAAGTGGGCGACCCGGACTCGGTGTACAGCTTCTACCGCCGCCTGCTGGCGCTGCGAAAGTCGGACAAGACCTTCGTCTACGGTCACTACGCCCTGCTGTTGCCCGACGATGAAGAAATCTACGCCTACACCCGCACATTGAACGACGAGCAGATACTCGTGGTCTGCAACTTTACCGACCATGACGTACCCTGCCCATTGCTGAACGATTGGCAGAACACAGAGCTGCTTATCAGCAACTACAACACCCCCGGAAACCCCGGAAGTCTGCGACCGTTTGAAGCGGTGGTTTACAGAAAGTAAAACGCAACAGTAAAGAGTCCTGATGCCGAATTTCGGCATCAGGACTTTCTTCTTTTAAGGCACCAAACGTAACGGATCAACCCGAATCCCGCCTTGCATTACCTCAAAATGCCGGTGCTGTCGCCCGTGCCGCCTACATGTTTTCAAAAATACCGCTCCATCTCACGATAGGTGTGACCCGGCAGCGGCCAGCACAATTCGCCGTCCGCAACAGCAATCCCGCCGCACAGAGCAAGCAGACTGGGGCGCATTTCCTCGGATAACAGCTGGTGCAAAATGTCCCGCTGGTCCTGCGTAAAGCGGTACAAATCCGCCAGCGCGTCCACCGATTTGCTGCTGACCGTGATGTGCAGAATGTACTCCGTGACCGGCTCCGGGTCAGGTTCATCCTCGGTCGGTTCCGGTGTGGCGGCTACTTCCTTCACCTCGGCGCTTATTTCGTGCATCGCCCAAAAGGTGTCCTGAATCAACCGCTTCTTGCCTTCGTCAATGACGACCACATCGCCGTCGTTGTTCTGGTTGTTCTGCACGGCAAAGACGGCCAGCACTTCGGGCCAGTAGCTCGCCCAAGTGTGACCGTCCTCGTAGTCGTAGGTGATGGTGGTTTCGCTGCACTCCGGGTGGGCGGATACGATGTCATTGACGGCCGCGCCGAAGTCGGCGTTGGTGTCGGCTACGATTTCGGCAATAGGGATGCTGTTCGGGTCGCCGGATTCATCGGCAAACAAGATGCCCATCGGGGAGCCGATCACCGCCGCAGCCGCGCCTATGACCATCGCCAGCAACAGCACCACGCCGCCCGCGCCAATCAGCGCCAGCAGCGAACCGGCTGCGCGCCGTATCGTGCGCGTCAGAATCGCCTTCGGCCGCAGCCACCCAGCTTGCAGCACCGTGCGAATCCTGCCCAGCGCGGCTTGCCTGATCCCACCGGAAAAGACAGGGACAATAAATATCGACGGTGCCGCGCAGGTATTCGGGGTGCCGCTGCAGCTCCTGATTTAAAAGGAACGCCACATACTGCCATTCCAGCTTATCGCCGTGGATGCCGGTCACGACGCAGAGACGCTTGCCGCCATCATTGCCCGGCAGGGGCGCGATATGATTTTTGTTCAGTTTCCACCGCTCATGTACGGAAACCCCCAAATCGACTACAATTTGATCCATCTTGCTCACACCTTTACAATTCTGTCACCCGCATCCGGATGCTTTGGCTTTGCGCTGCACGGCGTCGGTCATCGGCACACAGCGCAGGGCCAGCTGGCGGTTGATACTATCCCGATGTTCTATAAGCTCCTGCATAGACTGCCACTCTTCTTTCCCTGCGATATAGAAAAAGGCGAAGATACCCGAATAGGGCATCTTCGCCTTATATGGTTTATTGCAGCGAATAGAATGGTTTTCGCCAAGTATCAGGGCGGGAAAATATGCTGATGAGGTGTATCACTCCGCCCTGTGTGTCGAAAAAACCAACAAGATAATTGCGCACTTTCGGCTGGTTTGTAGGGAACGGTCTTGACCGTTCCGCAGCGGGTCGAAAAAGTGCATTCCGGCCTTATTGCGTGTGTAGGGGCGACCATTGGTCGCCCGCCAACTTACCGAAGCAACGCATTTTCCGGGAAAGTTTCTTCCAAGGCAAACAGGCACGGGCGAGCAATGCTCGCCCCTACAGGAGTTTTTTTGACAGTCTGCCGCTGCCACCCGCGGCATCTCATTTGTAGGAGATTGTAAACTCCACGGTGTCCGCGTAGTCGCCCGCGTAGGCTTTGGCCCAATCGTCCTTCGCAATATGAATGGTCAGGGCCGTGCTTTCCCCTGCCGTTTTATAGCTGGCGGATGTAAACGCGCTTTCGCCGCTGCGGATCGTATAGGCGAGCATTTTGCTTGTGTCGTTCTTGTTTTTCAGTGTGCCGCTGGACTTCAGTGTCACATTGACGGACTTGCCGGGGTCAAGCTGGGCGTCGGTCAGCGTGATTGCGCCGAAGGACGTATTCTCAGCCTTAGAAATCACCGTTGTATTGGCCGGAATCGTCACGTTGTACGTTGGGGCAATATGCGTTTTGACCTCTACCTGGCGGTTATCCTCGGCGGCAAAGGCCGTGGCGCAAAACGCTGCGGAAAGTGCCGCCGCAAGGGCAAAGGACAGATACTTTTTCATACGCTTTCTCCTTTTCAGTTCTGCGGGAATACGGCAAGGTTAAACATCACCGTATCGCTGTAATCACCGGCATACGGGGGATTGTCGGCGGCAAAATGCAGGGTAACCTTTTGTTCGCCGGTCTTTGTTTCAAAGTCGGCGCACACCGGGTCCTTACTGTCAACCGGCTTCGCATCCGCAGTTCCCTGCTTTGCCGTTACCGTGTAGTCAAGCGTGGTTGCGCCGGATGCCAGCTTATAGTCCGAAGCAAGGGAAATCCGCAAAGTCTTTCCCTCATTCAGGCGGACATCTGCAGCTGTGATGTCGAAATCTTCTTCGTAGGTGATTTTCTTCGTGTCGGCGTCTGTTTTTTTCGTCAGCACTACCGTGCCGGGGATGGTCACGGTGTAGGCCGGGTCGATCTTAAACTGAACGGTGGTCTCTGCCTTTTGATCGGTGCTGCTCTGGGTGACATTGGTATCGGGGGCACTGGTCGGGGGGACGCTGGTATCGGCAAAGGCGGGCACGGCAAGGGCGGCGGCCAGCACTGCCGAGAGAGTAAAGCAAAGCAGTTTTTTCATAGCTATATAACCTCCTGTGTTAGCCGACCGAAACGATAAATTTTACCGTGTCGGTGTAGGTGCCGGAATACGTAACCTTCTCGGCAAGTTCAAACGTAAGGTCTGTACTGCCTGAACCAGACGTGACTGTCAGAACAGCACCCTCGTTCGCAACCTCATCGTTGCCTTTCTTAACCTTGTACTTCAGCGTTGCAGCATTTTTACCCTCGCCGGATGTCGCTGTAAAATCAGTACTTAGTTTAACCTGTACTGCCTGTCCCTTGGGTATAGTCACACCTGTGGCTCCTACCGTTGCCGTGCCTTTGACAGCGCCTTCGGTAGTGCTTTTCAGCTCTACAATTCCAGGGATGGTTACGGTATAGCTGGGGTTCACCTTGTAAGTAACATTCATGTCCCCGCTAGCTGGGTTCGGGCTGCTGTCCGGGCCGGGTTCAATCTTGGTATCCGCAAACGCGGTAGTCGCGGCGGCGACGGCGAGCGCTGCGGTGAGCAGCAGGGTTACAATCTTTTTCATGGTGGGGTTCCTCCTTATTATTAAGATGCAGATTAGTCATCAACACTGACGGTAAATTTTACGGTGCCTTTGTATTCGCCGGAATAGGTTGTGGTTTCGGGTTTGTTAAACTGCAATTCAACGGTTTTTTCAGATTCACCGTTCACGGCAGTCAATACGGTATCGCTGGGGTTTACCGGGGTTTTGGTTTCGCCCTTGGTGACGGTGTACGCGCATTTGTCAACGACGGCATCGTTATCGTCCACCTGCGCGACCTCGAACTTGCTGCCTTCTGCCACTTTGACATTCAACGTCTTACCATTCGGCAGGATGACGTCCTTGGCTTTGATGGTTGCTTTGTTGCCCAGCTCCACCGTGGCGGGGATGGTCACGGTGTAGGCAATGCATTGCGCACCACAGTTGGTGCATTTGCCATCATTGCCAATGACGTGTTGTTTGGGTGGAATTTCCGTATTGCTGTAGTCTGCGGTGCAGGGGGCGGACTGGTATACCTTGTCGCCGCCCAGTTTCGGGTATTTATCCTTACCGATTGTCTGCCCCCATACGGCGGTGTCGCCGTGCCCATTTTGCAGCAGGTACGCGACCTCGCCGCTGGCAAACTGTGCTTGCGTTTTGGCGGTGATGCCTGTGACGGTACTGCCGGAACTGCCGGTATCGTCGGGAAGGTAGTAACAGTTGAGGGGAGTGTAAAATATACCACCGCAAATTTTGGCGGCAGTGTTTTTGTCCGCATTGTAACAGTTTTGAATGGTATGGTTACCAGAGGCTTCTCCGATGATGCCGCCGTACTCTGAGCCATTCCCTCTTTTCGTTACAGTGCCGATATTGCCGCAATCCTGCACCGTTGCCCGATTAGCAGTTCCAACAATGCCGCCGATTTTGGAGTACTTGCTGGTCACTGCGCCGGAGTTGACACAGCGCTGTACCGTTGTATCAGCTGCATATCCGGCAATGCCGCCGAGGTAGTAACCGCCGTTCACGGTGCTGTCGCTGTTGGTACAGCCGGTGACATTTGTCTTGCCAGTTATGTAGCCAGCAATACCGCCGTAGTATCTGCCCTCCGTATTGCCACCAATGGCAGTGTTGACCGCGTGGCAGTTGGTAATGGTGCCGCCTGTGATATAACCGCACACGGTGCCAATATAATAGTGACCTTTAAGGGCAGCGTCCTGCACGGTAACGTTTTGTATGGTAGCGCCGCTTGCATAGCCGACCAGACCGACATGATCTGCACTTGTGTCCGTACAGGTCAGTCCGGTGATGGTGTTGCCGTTGCCGTCAAACTTGCCTGCAAACGGATTGCTTTCTGTGCCGATGGGCGTCCACTCGGTGCTGTCCATAGCGAAACTCGCCATCAGGCGGGCGTTGATGGTGGTTTGACCTTTGTTGCTTACCTGGTCGGCAAACCAGCGCAGCTGCCCTTGGTTGGAAATCTCGTAATAGTTACCTTCTGCTGGCGTTGCCTGTTCACATTCACCGCAGTAGGTGCAAACGCCGTTATTATAGTTGTGGTCACGGCTGTCATTTGGCTGATTGGAATAACCCTTGCAGTGGGACTCCGGTGCCGTTTTGTGAACCGTATAGTTGGGATTGCTGCTAAGCACAGGGGTTTTGTCCGTGCCGATACGCTGCCCCCAAACCTGCGTGGAAATGTTAAGGTCACTTTGCAGCTGGTACGCCACCTCGCCGTTTCGGAACTGGAGTTCGGTTTTGGATTCGCAAGTTTCGTTTCTGTTTCCGGTTCCATCGCCAACAGCTTTCTCACTTGTCCCCGCAAGGTAATAGCACTTTTCCACAGTGGCGCCGCCGTTCCAGCCGCACACGCTGCCGACAGGATTATTGCCGATAACCTCACCGGTGTTATAGCATCCCTTCACAGTGCTGCTGTTGTTCTGACCGCACACGCCGCCGACCCCGCTGTTGCCGGAAACCGTACCGGAGTTATCGCATTTTTGTATGGTGGGGCTGCCGTTCCGGCCGCCGTTATAGCCGCACACGCCGCCGACCCAACTGTTGCCGGAAACCGTACCGGTGTTGTGGCAGCCCTGTAAGGTACCACCCATGTTCGACCCGCAGATGCCGCCGACATAACTTTTACCGGACACATAGGAATCCGCGAGGGTGACATTTATTACTTTGCCATTCACGCCAACGCAGCCGAACAAGCCAACGTCGCTCTCTCCGCTATTGTTATAGTACAGCCCGCTGATGGTTTTGTTGTTGCCGTTAAATGTGCCTGTAAACGGATTGGTGTTTGTGCCAATGAGCGTCCAAGGGGTGAAGTTGGCGCTGGCGCCGGTGTTCAATTCGCCGTTTTCGTTTAATACGTTGCTGTTGAGGATGATGTCGTACACCAGAATGGCGTTGGCACCGGGGTGCGGTTCAGTTGTGACAGGGGAAACACCGTTTACCCATTTGGCAAACCAGTACAGCTGCCATTGGTTGGTGATTTGGTAATAGCCATTTACTTCCTTTGGCGGTTCGTGTTCACCGCAGCGGCTGCAAACGCCGTCTACATAGTCGTGTGGAAGGTCTCTTTGCGTATTGCTGTAGTGTGCGGGGCAGGGGGCGGACTGGTATACCTTGTCGCCGCCCAACACGGGGAGGGCTTGCGGGCTTGCCCCGGTCAGGGTCTGCCCCCACACAGCGTCGGTGCGCCCATTTTGCAGCAGGAACGCCACCTCGCCGCTGGCAAACTGTTCTGCCGTTTTGGCGGTGATTTCTTTGTCGGTACTGTCGGAACCGTTGGCAAGGTAGTAACAGTTGGAGTGGTAGCACGAACCGTCATAAAATTTGTCGGCAGTGCTGCTGTCCACATTGTAACAGTTATGAATGTGTGATGAACCAAGGACGCTTCCGGCAATGCCGCCGCAAAATCTGCCAATCCCGGTTGGCTTTACATTGTCGGTATTGCCGCAATCCTGCACCCTTGCATCTTCTGTACATCCGACAATGCCGCCGAGGTCGTTTTTGCCGCTCACTTTGCCGGTGTTGACACAGCGCTGTACATTTGTATATTTCGCCTTTCCGGCAATGCCGCCGATTTTCCAAGAGCCGCTCACGGTGCTGCCGCTGTTGGTACAGCCGGTAATGGTGCCCCCTACGATAAAACCGCACACGGTGCCAATATAATCGTTACCGTTAAAGGAAGAACCCTGCACGGTAACGTCTTGTATGGTAGCGTCGTCTGCATAGCCGACCAGACCGACATAATTTACACTTGTGTCCGTGTAGGTCAGCCCGGTGATGGTTTTGCCGTTGCCGTCAAATATGCCTTTGAACCGGTGGGCTTCTGTGCCAATGGGCGTCCACTGCGTGTTTTTATCTACGGTGATGTCGTTCATCAGCCGGGCGTTGATAGATCTTTTGCCGCCGTTTACGGCTTGGGCAAACCAGCGCAGGTCCCTTTCATTGGTGATTTGGTAGTAATCATCACTGCCTTTTTGGGGCGCGGGGTAGTCATCCAGCGTTTCCACCGCATCCGTGGTAGCTTCGCCCAACAGCGCCAGCAGCGCGTTGGCGGCGGTGTCATAGCGCGCAAAATCCAGCCCTGCCAATTCGTCATCGGTAAGGCTTTCTTTGGCGTCGTCAATGTCGGTCAGCGCCTGTTCCACTGCCGCGGCGTTGTCCTCCGTCACTTCGTCCGGCAGGGCGTCGATCATCGCCTGCACCTCTGCCGCGGGGTCGGGGGCTGCCGTGGGTTCCGCAGACGGCACAGGGGCAGGCGTTTCCGCAGCGTCCGGCGCAGCCGTTTCCTCTGGCGCCGGTGTGGCGGTAGGCTCTGCCGTGGGCTCCGGGGTCGGTGCTGCCATCGGCACAGCCGTTTCCTCCGGCGCAGGCTCCTCCGGCAGTGCGGTTTCTTCCCCTGCCGGTTCCGGCGTCGGCTCCTCTGGCGCAGGTTCGGTCTGCACCGTTTGGGCCGCGGCGGGAAGAAGTGACGTATCCTCGGCAAATACTGCCAGCGGGCTGAGCTGCAGCAGCAGCGCCGCGCTCAGCACAGCCGAAAGGATTCGTTTGCCTTTCATGGGCGGGGTCCTCCTTTACTAAGACTACTGGACGTCCAGTATGGTTTCTACGTTGGCACCGTTCATGGCGCTGCCGTCCTGCAGGCTGGCGGTGGTGATGCGCAGGGTGGCGTTGTACTGCCCGGCCTCCAGGGGGCGGGTCAGGGTGATCTCCTCGATCATCTGTCCCGGCGGCACCTGCTTGCTGGTGTACAGCACCTCGTCCGTGTCGGACAGGACCAGCTCAAACGTGAAGTAGCAGGGGTTGCCCTCTGGGTTCAGCAGCGCCACCTGTACGGTTTGCTGGTTGGCCGGCAGGCTGATAGACGGATAGCCGGGAATCTTGATGCCGACTGCCTCGCCGCTGTCGGCGGATTTGTCCGGCAGCTGATCGCCCGACCACGCGCTGGTGCCCTGCTCCAGATCCGGGGTGAAGGTGTCCTGCTGTTGGCTGCGGGAAAGCTTCATGCCCGCCAGTACCGCTGTCACAATGATCACCACCGCCGCGATAATGCCGATTACAATGTGTTTTTTCTGCAGTACGATGCCGCCCTGTTCATTTTTGCTCATGGAGTGTCCCTTTCTTTGCTGTATCGGAAGTTGTTATGGTATAGCCCTATTTTTGTCATTCTAGCACTTTTGCGGAAACGCGCAATACATCTGGGACGAATAGACATTGTGTAATCATACTAACCGGTTCCAAAGCAAAAAAATTCCCGCACAGCGCATTTTTGCGTTGTGCGGGTTGTGCGATATTTCGGTTGTTTCGTTCCAGAATTGCGTCAAGGTGCGTAAAAGCGGCCTTCCGGGGTTCACTTTTTATTACACGGGAAAAGATGCTTCGGCTTCACCCTCCACCGGCAGCACCAGGCGGGAGCAATACCGTTTGGTTTCGATTTCGCGCCCGGTGTAGGGCGCAACAATGCCCAGCACACGCGGGTCCCCGGCGGGTGTCAGACCGCGCTCCTTCACCTCGCGGCCCAGACGCAAAAACGCCTCGTCCGCGCCCGCGTAGCTTCCGTAATACAGCACCGACAGGGCGCGGCAGGCAGGCAGAGTCACCGCCTCCCTGGGGGCTTTTTCGGGGCGCACGGGCACGCACACCCAAAACGGATATGGCTCGTCCGTGATATAGCCGTTCAAAAAATCCCGGCGCTGCGAGACGGTAAAAATCGGCTCGTCAGACAGGCGATACCCCCGCCGCACACACTCGCCGTAAAAATCATACATGGCGTTGTACTTTTCGGCAATGGTGTGTCCCTCGCACAGGCGGCGGCAGCAGGTCACGGCGGGCAGCGTAAGCACCTGCACCGACATGCCCGTATCCGTGCCAGCGCGCAGGCGCAGTTCCTCGACCCCGCGCGCGACCTCGTGCAGGTGTTCCTCCAGTGCGGCCAGCAAAACAGCCGTCTCGCCGCCGCTGGCAAAGTAGGCAGCTATATCCTCGGTGCCAAGGCCCATGGCTTTCAGCTTTTCGATCTGCAAAATGCGGGCCACGTTGTGGTTGTCGTAATAGCGGCGTCCGCTGTCCGGCGCGGTGTAGGCGGGCGTCAGCAGACCCTTTTCCTCTAAGCGCAGCAGCGTGCTGCGGGACAGGCTGCAGGCGCGGGCGGCCTCGGTAATTTGAAACAGCTTTTTCAGATCTTCCGGCATGGCGCAAATCTCCTTAAAAAAACACTTGCTTCGTTCAGGGGTGGACGGGTTATACTGTCATTATACGAGATACAGCGCCGCTGTCAAGACCCTGCGCGGCGCAAGGAAGTGGGGGTTCAATACCTTGACGCGGTGGATGCGGATTTTGTGTGTTATGCTGTGCCTGTGCGTACTGTGCGGCATTGCGGTGGTGGGCGCTTCGGCGGCAAGCGAGAGTTTCAGCTTTTCGCTGAAGCTTGCCTCTGCCGCAAACTGTCGTTCCTACGGCGGCAATAACATCAGCACCTTCAACCCCCAAAATGCGGACAAGGATCGGGGCAGCTATGAAAGCGGTACAGTCGAGGTCACCAACAACGGCACTTCCTCGACCATACACTTGAAAGAGCGGAAAAACTTCAAAAACGCCTACTATCTTCTGCTGCCCTTTACGATGACCGTAAAGGTTCCGGCGTACACCTGCTATAAGGTTACACTCTCTTACGATATCAAGCTGCAGCGCAACGCCAACGGCGAAAGCTGGTATGTGATGGAATGGACCGACAACACCGACGGTGCCGCCTACAAACGAACCTATTCTGCCAATAACGCCGACGCAAGCGGCGGGATCTGCCGGCTTCACAGCAGCGCAAAAAGTGCCTGCACCGGCAGCGGCACGGTGGAGCTTACCTTTGACAACCTGAACGGCTCCGCACAAAAAAGCATGACCCGCGAGTACGCCATTTTTGTGGGCAACAGTAAGTCCAATTCGTTGCTGGAGTCCTACCACCACCAGCTGGAAACCACCTTTACCCTCTCGAAAAAAAGCTGCACCACGACCAAAACCGTGCGGCTTAACGCCAACGGCGGCAAGGTCAGCCCGGCAAGCAAGGTGGTGACCTGCGGCAGCACCTACGGCACACTGCCCACGCCCACCCGCACAGGCTACGACTTTGACGGCTGGTATACACGGGAAAGCAGCGGCACAAAAGTAACCGCAAACACTTCCGTCGGCACAGACCCACCTACCACACTGTATGCCCACTGGAAAGGCAAAACCTATACGGTAACCTTTGATGCCAACGGCGGCACGGTCGGCATGAAAAGCAGAACGGCAACCTATGGCAGCGAATACCCTGCCCTGCCCGCCCCCACACGCGAGGGGTACAGCTTTGACGGCTGGTATACCCAAAAAACCGGCGGCACCAAGGTGGACGAAAACACCACAGTTACCACCGCCGCCAACCATACCCTGTACGCGCATTGGCATTTGACCCCGGCCCTGGCCCCCTACAATGTCAAATTGGAGATGGATGAGACCGGCGTCTATGGCAAGCGCATTTATCACCATGTGGGTTACAGTTCATACGACAATCACACCAAGGAAACAACCTGGTATGCCTGTGATGAAAACGGCGACAACGGAATTCCTATCACCGACGAAAACGGAGACCCCACCTACCCCACAACCCCCACCGCAGGGGTGCATTACTATTACGTGCTGGTCACGGCCACACGCAAGGACAACGGCCTGCAAGCCAGCACAAAAAGCAATGTAGTCTGTGTAACGGTGACAAAAGCCACGCCGAAAATCACCGAGCCGCCAACGGCTGCCGCGCTGGACCTGGCTGTGGGCAACACCCTGGCTTACAGCACCCTGACCGGCGGCACGGCCAAAAACAACAACGCCAGACCTTCAACCAACGTGGCAGGCCGCTTTGTGTGGAAGGACGCCACGGTCAAGCCCTCCCGCGGCGGAGGATACTATGCCGTTGTTTTTCAGCCGGACGACACCCATAACTACGAACCGGCCGAAACCACGGTGTATGTCAACGTGACCTGCAGCCACAGATTCGGCGCATGGAACGCCGGAAGGCGCACCTGTGCAGTCTGCGGCGAGGAGGATGTACGCACCAACACCGTCACCGTCACATGGGGCGAGCTGGCCTACACCTACACCGACGGGGCGTGGAACCCCGCCACACACGATTATGACATCGGCGGCGGCTGGGCACCGAACCGCAAAAACGGCGATGTCATCACCGTGCAGAATGAGGGCGCAAACGAAGTCCGCGTGAAGTTCCAATACACACGAACCGACACGGCAATCAGCGGCAGCTTTGCCAACAGCGACGGAGGCGGCATCTACAGTCCGATTGACCTGCCGGTAAACAGGACAAAAACCGTGCGGCTGTGCCTGACAGGCCGCCCTGACAAGGCACTGAACAACGCAGAAATCGGGTCGGTAACGGTCCGACTGGAAGGGGGCTATTGATGGAAAATACAGACAAGAACTGCAAAAAGCGGTGGCTGCTGCTCGTGCTTCTTCTGCTGCTGTTGCTTCTGTTGCTGCTTGGCGTGCTGTTCTGCCGCAAAAAGCCGCAGACGACGGACACCGCCCCCGCACCGGAGTCATCGGTATCGACGCCCGCCGGCAGCGGCACGGTGTCGCTGACCTATTCCGATGCGGCAGGCATTGACTTAACCGCCGGGCAGGTCACGCTGCTGTTTGCCAACCCCGAAAAGTCCGGCTGGGACGCCACGGTCTGCCTGGTCGTCGGGGAGCGTGAGGCGGCACGATCCGACCTGCTGGCCCCCGGCGAGCAGGTCACCCAGCTGGCACTTTTGGACGGTGCCGAAAAAGACCTGACGGCAGGCAGCTGCAGCGGCACGCTGAAGGTATCGTTCTACCACCCGCAAACCGGCGCCAAGGCTATGCTGGACGCCGAAATTCCCGTAACCGTCACCGTAACGGGCTGATCCCCGCACGGACGACATAGGGCAATGCCCGTACAATTTTTCAGGAAGGATGAAAAACAATGATGAAGAAAAAAACAGCTCTGGTACTTACCCTTGCCATGGTGTTCTCTCTGGCACCCCTGTCTGCCTACGCGGACACGATCACCTCAGTCGGCAGCTCAGCCAGCCACGATGTAACGGCAACCTATAGGGCAGATTCGTCCGGCGGCGCGGGCGGCACGGTGTACAGCGTGGACATCACCTGGGGCGATATGGCGTTTACCTATACGGCGGAAGCCGGTATTTGGGACCCTGCCACCCACAAAACCACCGACGCCGAAGGCGGTGTCTGGACGGTAGACAAGGACGGCGGCAACACGATCACCGTGACCAACCACTCCAACACGGGCGTTACGGCAGCGTTCAGCTATGCGGCAGACACTGGCTTTGAGGGCATCACCGGCACCTTCGACAACGCATCGCTCAATCTGGAAACCGCCGTCGGCACGACTGTGGAGGCAGCCCCCAAGGCCACGACCTCCCTGTCTCTGAACGGCGCATTGGGCAGCACCACCGCCGACAACACCAAAATCGGCACCATCACCGTGACGCTGAACTGAGCAACGCATTTCCCGGGACAGTTTTTTTGCAAGGCAAACGGGCACGGGCGAGCAATGCTCGCCCCTACAAGCGTTTTTCGACAGTCTGAGCTTCCCCCTCGGGGGAAGCCTTTTTTCCTCACTTCAGCTCAATATAATACACCGGGCACCGTTCCCCGTCGGTCACAAACTCGATTTTTTCCACGTCCAGCGTATCCTCGGCCAGGGCACGCAGCACGGCGGCGTCGTAATTGTAGCCGTACAGCAAAAATCCGTCGTGCAGGTCCCGGCTTTCCACCGCCGCGCGCAGGCTGGCGGCATCGTCCTCGCCGCTTGCCTGGTCAACGGCCTCGCGCTTGGCGAACTCCTCCAAGAACAGGTCGGGCGCGACCTCATACCCCGCCTTGTTCAGCACAACGGCGGGCAGCCTCTCGGTGTCGGCCAGCGCAGCCTTGCGCGGGGCGGCGTCCTCATACAGGTAGGCGTTGGGGTCGGTCCGGTGCGCCGCAAGGATCGGCACCAGTGCCAGCAACAGCAGGGTCTCGTGCTGCGGGGCCAGCCTGGCCAGCACCACAGCCACAGCCAGCACCACAGCGGCGTAGATCACCACATAGTAGCGGTCCGCCTCAAACGGCGCGGCCTTATCGATCAGCGCCACGTACCCCGCCGACGCCAGCAGCAGCCCGGCGGCAAACAGGCCCTTGCCGCGCAGACGGCAGCCGCGCCGCCACAGCACCACCGCCGCGGCAGCCACAACCACGGCCCACAGCCAGAGCCCGCCGAACTGGGCCGCCAGCAGCTGCACCACCGTGCCGATGCTCCTGCCCCACTCCGCCAGCGCGGACAGGTCAAAGACGCTCGCAAACGCCTCTTTTCCGCGGGAGCCGGAGAAGATATGGGCCTTCATCGTGGGGAAGGCCGCATACGCCGCAGCCAGCGCGGCAAACTCGGCGATCACATAGCCGCCCGCCGTCTTGAACCGCCGCGCAGCCAGCAGCCAGACGCCGAACAGCCCGCAGACGAAAAAGCAGAACACCAAAAAGAAATACTGCGTCAGCGCCCCGGCCATTGTGACCGCAAACAGACCCGGCCAGACCGCCCGCGGCGGCTTTTGCCCCGCCTGCAGCGCCTGCCACAAAACCACATGGCAGTACAAAAGCACGATGCCCTCCAGCATCATCAGGCTGTACATCCGGGTGAACACCGCCATGCCCTGCACGCCGACGCAGAGCAGCCAGCAGGCCGCCGCCGTCCACGCGGGCCAGAACCGCCCGATCAGCCGCTTCGCCGTGCAGTACAGCACCGCCGCGCCCGCCAGGATGCAGACAAAGTTCGGCAGCAGCCCCACCCACGGCAGACCCAGCTGCGGGAACAGCGACTCCGCCGTATAGATCAGGCAATAGTAGAGCGGCGGGTGGACATCGATCTTCTGGTTGTTCCACGGGATGGTATAGTCAAACAGGCGGCCCGGCGTCAGGACCGCGCTGTAAAAGCTGCCGTCGTGCCAGCTGTCCATATAGCCGTCCTCCAGCGCGTAGAACCCGCCGGGATAGTTTGCCAGCTCATAGGTGTACAGCTCGTCCACATGGTAGCCCTGCTTGTGCGCCGCGTAGTAGAGCATCAGCGCCAGCCCCACGGCCAGCAGCGCCGCCACCGCCAGCATGCGCTTGGTTTTTGTGTTTTTCATGATTCCCGCTTTCCGTTTCTGCCTGACCGTAGGGGCGCATTCTATATGCATGCGCCCGCGCACCTCGCGCCGCCGCAAACCTCCCGGGCGGATATGGAATCCGCCCCTACGGGAATGCGCGCCCGTTCGTTTACACACCTGCATACCAAAAAGGCCTGCCCCAAAAGGCAGGCCCTTCGTTTGTTTTACTCCTGTGCGTTTTCTTCCTTGTCACGCACAAAACGCCACAGCTCACCGATGGTGAAATCCTCGCTCAGCTCACTCTCGTCGATCTCCTCGCCGATTGCCTCGCCCAGTGCCCACGCCAGCTCGATCATATCCTCATGGTCGGCGCCCAGGTCAGCCAGCGCTGTGCCGCGGCTCAAATCGCCCGTGTCGCAGCTGAACTGCTCTGCCAGCAGATCCTGCAATTCTTCAAAGGTCATTCCGTTTTCCCCCTCTCACTGGGAAGTTTTGTGTTCTTATCATACAAGCCCACAGCGGTTCCGTCAAGGGGCAAACCAGCAACAACCGCACAAATTTATTGCGCCTGATTTGTGGAATCTGCCGAAGGCCCCGCCGGTAACTGCGGCTGTGCGTTCAAAATGCGCATAAACTCCTCGCCGGAGATCGTCTCTTTTTCGTACAGATACTGGGCAATTTCGTCCAGCTTGCGCTTGTTGTCGGCCAGCAGCTGGTAGGCCTTCTTGTGTTCGGCCTGCACGATCTCCACGACCTTGGCATCGACCTGAGCCGCCGTCTGCTCGCTGCAGGCCAGGCTTGCGTCGCCGCCCAGGTAGGCGTTGTTCACAGTCTCCAGCGCGACCATGTCGAAATCCTCGGTCATGCCGTAGCGGGTGACCAGTGCGCGGGCCAGCTTGGTGGCCTGCTCAATATCGTTCGACGCGCCCGTCGTGATGGAGTGGAAGATCAGCTCCTCCGCCGCACGTCCGCCGGTCAGCGTCGCGATCTTGTTCAGGATTTCCTCTTTCGTCATCAGCGTGTGGTCGCCGTCCTCCACCTGCATGGTGAAGCCCAGCGCACCGGACGTGCGCGGCACAATGGTAATTTTCTGCACGGGGGCGCTGTTCGTCTGCAAGGCCGCCACCAGCGCGTGGCCGACCTCATGGTAGGAGACGATGCACTTTTCCTTATTGTTGAGGATCTTGTTCTTCTTCTGCGCACCGGCCAGGATCGTGTCCACGGCCTCCTGCAGGTCGAACTGGGTCACGGCCTTGCGGTGATGGCGCACAGCGCAGAGCGCGGCCTCGTTCACGATGTTAGCCAGCTCGGCGCCGGACGCACCGGGCGTCATGCGGGCCACAACACCAAAGTCACAGTCGGGGCCGAGCTTGACTTTCTTAGCGTGCAGGCGCAGGATGCTCTCGCGGCCCTTCAGATCGGGCAGCTCGACGGGCACGCGGCGGTCAAAACGGCCCGGGCGGGTCAGCGCAGGGTCCAGGGATTCCGGGCGGTTCGTCGCTGCCAGGATGACGACGCCCTTTGTGGCGTCAAAGCCGTCCATCTCGGTCAGCAGCTGGTTCAGCGTCTGCTCGCGCTCGTCGTTGCCGCCAAGGTTGGAGCCTCCGTCACGCTTCTTGCCGATCGTATCGATCTCATCAATAAAGACGATGCATGGCGCTTTTTCACCTGCCTGCTTGAACAGGTCGCGCACCTTGGACGCGCCCATGCCGACGAACATCTCCACAAACTCACTGCCGGCGATGGAGAAGAACGGCACACCGGCCTCACCGGCCACGGCGCGGGCCAGCAGCGTTTTGCCGGTGCCCGGAGGGCCGACGAGCAGCACGCCCTTGGGCATCTTCGCGCCGATCTCCTCATACTTTTTGGGGTTGTTCAGGAAGTCTACAATTTCCTGCAGGCTCTCCTTGGCCTCGTCCTCGCCCGCTACATCGTTGAATTTGATGCCGGTCTCATCGTCCACTACGTACTGCTTCGCGCCGGACTTGCCGCCGAACAGCATGGCGTTGCCGCCGGCACCGCCCATCTCCTGCATCTTTTTGGACGCCCAGCGGTTGACGAACCAGAACAGGATGATCATCGGCAGGAACGAGATCAGCAGGTTCAGCAGCGAATCCCAGATCGTGGGCGACTGATAAACCGTGCCGAACTCCACCCCCGCATCCTCCAGCCGGGTGACGAGGTTGTTGTCCTGCGCAATGGCGTTGGTTTTGTAGGAATTGTCGTTCTTGTCCACAAAGTAGATCTGCTGATCTTCGATCTGGACGGTGGCCAGCTCCTTGCTCTCCAGCATTTGCAGGAAGGTGCTGTAGTTCACGCTTTTCACGCTCGCCTGCATCAAAGCCGGGAACAGGAAAACATTGCTTAAAATAACGATGGCCAGAATGATCGCATAGCCGATCCAAAGCTTCTTTTTGGGGTCCTTCGGCGGCTGTGTCGTCTCTTTCATAGGGAATGCCTCCTCCTTATCTTTTGTAACTATTATAGCATGCTCCCAAAAAATGAACAACGTGTGAAACAACTTTGAACGAACCGCAAAAAATCCCGCCGCGGCGGGCTTCTGCGGGCTTTCTCCACATTTTGCACAGGTTTTCGACATCTTTCCACTGTGGAAATGTGGAAAACCATGTTGAAACTGTGGAAAACCCCGTGCAGACCCACAAAATAGCACGATAGACAGGGTTTGTTGAAATGTGGAAAACCGGCGGCTAAGCCTCCCCTTTCAGGGGAGGTGGCCGAGCGCAGCAATGGCCGGAAGGGTCCAGCCCGTTCGCCCCAGCCGCCAACTTTTCTGCCAATTTCTAAACAAAAATCAAATTTTCGTCCAAATTTTCCCGCATTTTGTAACAACTCGGAAACATTTGTCGTTATAATAGACAATACACCTTTTCAAAAAACACCCTGCCGGAAGGAGGCCCCGCTATGAATCCCATCATAAACCGCAAACAGGATATTCTGTATAAAGACCTTGCCGTTGACCTTACCGCCCACCGCGTATCCCGCGCCGGGCATGAGCTGCTGCTGACCCCGCGGGAGTTCGCCCTGCTGGCCGTGCTCGTGACCCACTGCGACACAGCTTTAAGTCGCAGCCAGCTGCTCGAGGCTGCCTGGGGCTACGCCTTTATCGGCGAGAGCCGCACCGTGGACGTACATATCAACCGCCTGCGCCGCAAGCTCGGCCTGCAAAACGACATCCAGACCGTCTACAAGGTCGGCTACCGCCTGAACAGCGCCAACTGAAACCGCAAAGCGCCCTGCACTTTTTTACCGTGCAGGGCGCTTTTCTTCCTTTTCAAAAAGTTCCATATTCCCCGCCCGGCGTGTAGATCGTCCCATCGGGGCCGATGACCACATTACTCAGCGTGTCCAGGCCGCCGTAGACGTCCGGGTCCAGCGTGACACACAGAGCGAAATCGACCTCGTCCGGGGCATAGCGCACGACCCGCAGCACACCGGAGGTATGCTTATATTCCAGCCCGTCCTCCGTGGTGGTCTGCTCCCAGCTGCCGTCCAGCGTTGTGTCCAGCTGGGTCAAAAACGCCTGCACCTGCTCCTCCGGTGTACTCTCTGCCGCGGGCAGTCGGTTGTCAAGGACGCCGACCTGCAAAAACGCGCCGTTGCCGGGCAGATACATCAGCCCGATGCTCGTCTCATCGTCGATACTGTACATCTCGCCGCTTTCCGTCACCTTGTAGGCGTTCACCGTGTACATCTGGAAGCTCACAGTCTGGATATTGCCCGTGTAGCTGCACCCGTAGCACTGGACCTGCACGCTGCCGTTTTCCGGCTGCACCGGCCCGGCGTGGGCCTCGCCCTCGGCCACGCGGTCCAGCAGGTAGTCAAGCTGCTCCCGGCTGAGAAGGCCCCGCGCGGCGGCCTGCTTCAGCTTGCCGCGCAGTACGGTAAAGACATTGTCGGACCAATAGCTGTCCGCCCGATTGATGCCGCCCTGCACGCCGTAACGGTAGAGCGCCCCGGCCACGGGGTCCAGGCGTATCTCGTCGCTCATCACGCCGGGCAGGGCGGGCCGCGGCTGGGCCGCACGGCAGCGCACCGTCTGCCCGTACACGGCCAGCGGCGGCAGTGCCAGCAGAGCCAGGCTTACCGCGGCAATTTTTAAAAATTTATTGTTGCTGCGCTGTTTCTTCATGCTCTGCCTCCTTCTGCAATAAAATCGTCACTGTCGTGCCCTCGCCCACACGGCTTGCAAAGGTCATCTGCGTGCCGAATGCCGCTGCAATTTGTGCGCAGAGCGCCAGCCCCACGCCGCTGCCGCCGTTGGCCCGGGCGCGGGCCTTGTCCACGCGGTAGAACGGCTCGGTCAGGTGGGGCAGCGCCTCCGCCGGGATACCGCAGCCCGTGTCCTGCACGGTCAGCCGCCAGCATTCGCCCGCGTCGGTGCAGCGCAGGTGGACCGCGCCGTCCTGCGGCCCGGCGTGCCATGCATTCAGCGCCAGATTGCGCACAAGGTCCGCCAGCAGCACCCGGTCCGCCAGCACAACGGCCTCCGCGGGCGCGTCGCAGTCCAGCACCACATCCGGCAGACTGCGCACGGCATCGGCAAAGGCCGCGGCCACCCGCACGGGGCGCAGCACCACGCCGTCCGCCTGCAAGCCGTTCAGCGCCAAAAGCTGCTGGCTCAAACTCTCCAGCCGTGCGGACTCATGGTAGAGGGCCTGCGCCGCCGTGCGCCGTCGTTCCGCATCCAACGTGCCGCCGCGCAGCAGGTCGGCGTAGCCGATCAGGCTGGTCAGCGGCGTTTTCAGCTCGTGGGTCAGGTCGGCCACAAAGCGGCTCTGGCGGGCGTTCAGCTCCTGTAGACGCTCATAGTGGTACGCCGCGACCAGCGCCGCCAGCGTGATGACCGCCTGCACGGCCAGCCAGCTGTACAAAAGCCGGTTCCGCGCGGCGAACGCCTCGGACGCATCCGCCGCCGTGACGACGGCCACGGGGTAGGAGTAGGGCGTGTTCAGCACCCCGCCCAGCAGCAGCGTCTCTCCGCGCAGCAGGATGCCGTCCGTGGCCGCGGCGGCCTGCTGCACATCGGCGGCGGCCACGCTCTCCGGCAGGGCGCTGTAGGCGACGTCGCCCTCCCGCATCAGCGCAAACGCGGCAGTGCTGCTGCCCAGGATCAGCCACTGGCCGCGGGTGTACGCCTGCCCTACCCGGGCGCAGACCGAGTCGGCCCCGCTGCTCAGATAGCCCGCGCCGCGCCGGGTATCGTACTCGGCGGCAAAGGCGTCCTCCAGCCCACAGACATTGCGCTGGTGCTGCAAAACCGCCTGTTCCTCCAGCGCGTCCAGCCGTTCCCGGAACGTCCTGCACGCCAGCCCGCCGCCCGCCAGCGCCATTGCCAGCGAGAGTGCAAGGACAGCCGTGTACATGGATGTACGCTTCATAAAGTCACCTCCTGCGGTTTCCCGGTTGTATGATCCATTCTGATTTACCGCCATGTAGGGGCCGGACATGTCCGGCCCGGCAGCCTTCCGCCATGACCCATTCACGGTCTGCCGTCTTGCAGCCCGCGGGCCGGGCATACCCGGCCCCTACCGTTCTGCCAGCAGCTTATACCCCACCTTCGGCACGGTCACGATCTTGTCCGCCCAGTCCAGCTTTTTGCGCAGCCGGTGGATGTGCAGATCCAGCGCCCGCGGGTTCGGCTCCGCGTCGGGGCCCCAGACCCGCTCATACAAAATATCACGGTAGAGCGCCTGCCCCCGCGCCCGCACCAGAACCAACAGCAGCGTAAACTCCCGCGGGGTCAGCTCCACCGCGCGCCCGTTTTGGGTCACGGTGCGGTTGTCCGGGTCTACCTCGGCATCGAACACCCTCAGCGTCGCCGCCCGCCGCCCGGTGTGGCGCAGAAGTCCCTCGACCCGGGCCAGCAGCTCCGCCGGGGCAAACGGCTTGACGATGTAGTCATACGCGCCCAGCTTCAACCCGCGCACCCGGTCCGCTACGGCGTTTTTCGCCGTCAGAAAGATGACCGGCGTGCCGGTTGGCGCAATGTAGTCCATCAGTGCAAAGCCGTCCACGCCCGGCAGCATGACGTCCAGCAGCACCAGATCAAACTGCTGCTTTTCCAGCAGGTCGGCGGCCTGCTCGCCGTCGCAGGCCAGCACAAGCGGCTGCCCCAGCGGCTCCAGCGTCATCTCAATGAGCCTGGCAATATGCGGCTCATCATCCACGATCAAAATCGGAAGCATCGCGTTTTCCCCCTTTCGTTGAGGCCAGTATAGCACGGCAGGGTTTCTGAAAGTTTTCCGCTGCCCAAAAAGTAGGGGCCGGGCATGCCCGGCCCGCAGCTTTCCCATCAGCTCCATCTCATGGGTAAGCTGCAGGCGAGGCATGCCTCGCCCCTACCCTTCGTTTTATTCCCCCAAAAACTCCCGTATCTCCTTCTCCACGGCCCTGACTTCCTCCTCAAACGCCCGGGCGCTCACGCGCAGTGCGCCGTGCCCCATGACGATGATCTGCTCCGCGCCGTCGCTGCTGACAACGCGGGTGCGGTGCTCCTTCGCCAGCTCGTGGGTCGCGCGCTCAATGTACATATCCGCCGTCTCGGCCTCGCGGGTGTAAACAACATACAAATTGTGGTACTGCTCCACCTCCCGCGCGCCGCCGCGCACCTTGTAGGCGTCAAAAACCAGGATCGGCACACAGCGGCGGTAGCCCGCGTAGTTGCACAGAATATCCATCAGCCTGCGCCGCGCGGCGTCCAGATTGCCGTCGGCCAGTTTCCTTAAATCATCCCACGCAAAAATGACGTTGTAGCCGTCCACCAGCAGGTAGTCCGGCCCGGCGGGCACGGGCTTTGCGGGCACGGACGCCGCCGCGGGGGCCGTGTGCAGGGCCGCGCGGGCCGCCTTTTTCGCGTCGCCCGTCTCGCCGCGGCGCTTTATTTTTCCGTAGGTTCGTTCAAAAATTGCCAACAGTTCTTTGTCCTGCTCCAGCGTGCCGCGGTAGGCGTCGGCACGGCGGCGGCGCGCGTTGGCATCGTCCTCAGCGTCGGCTTCTTCTGTCGCCGTCTCGCCGTTCAGCCGCCGTTCCAGTCCGGTGGACAGATGTGCCCGGGCGGGCACCTCGTCCCATTTGACCAGATACCCGGCCCCGTGGGCGCAGAACACCGAATCCGCCGGGTTTTCCACATCCGCGTCGGGGTCATACCCCGCGGCGGAGACGATCTCGTCGGCGTTATGGCAGGCGTCGTACCCGGCAGGCAGCACAGCCCAGCGGCCCAGCCCGTGGGTGTAGGCCGCGACCTCCCGCGCATAGCCCCGCGCCGTCGCCACAGGCAGACGGCCCGTCAGCCGCACCGTGCCGCCTGACGTCTCCGGTGGCTCAAAGCTGCCGCACATCCTCTGCACATCGGCCATGGCGCGGCCCAGCGCATCGGCGGGCAGCTCCAACGTAAAATCATACCACGGCTCCAACAGCTGCACGCCGTCCTTCGCCTCGGCCATCCGCAGACCCTGCCGCACGGCGCGGTAGGTCGCCTGGCGGAAGTCCCCGCCTTCGGTATGCTTCTGGTGGGCACGGCCCGCCGCCAGCGTAATCTTCACATCGGTCAGCGGCGCACCGATCAGCACGCCCGGGTGGGTGCGCTCGGCCAGATGCGTTAAGATCAGCCGCTGCCAGTTTTCAGCCAGCGTGTCGGGCGGGCAGTCCGCCGCCAGCTGCACACCGCTGCCCCGCGCCCCCGGCTCCAGCAGCAGATGTACCTCGGCATAGTGGCGCAGCGGCTCATAGTGGCCGATGCCCTCCACCGCCCTTGTCAGCGTCTCTTTATACAAAATGCCGCCCTCGCTGAACGCCACAGTCAGCCCGAACCGCTCCTGCAAGATCGTCTGCAAAATTTCCAGCTGCACCTCGCCCATCAGCTGGACGTGTACCTCGCCCAGGTCGTCCCGCCAGTTGACGTGCAGCTGCGGGTCCTCGCCCTCCAGCGTTTGCAGCGCCTTTAATAAGGTATGGGGGTCGGCGTCACAGTCCACACGGTAGTTGAGCACCGGCTCCAAAAGCGGCGTCTCGGCGTCGGATTCCGCGCCAAGCCCCTGCCCGGGCCGCGTACTGACCGGCCCCGCTGCGGCCACGACCATGCCGGGCAGCGCCTCGCTGACCAGCCGGAATTTGCCGCCGTTGTACAGCCGCAGCGCGTCGGCCTTCTCGCCGCCGGGCAGCACATCTTTTACATGCAGCACGCCGCCCGTGACCTTCAGCCAGGTCAGCCGCGTGCCCGCATCCTCACTGATTTTGAACACACGCGCGCCGAATTCCGGCCACCGGGGCGGGGTGCGGGTCAGCGTCTGCAGGCCGCGCAGCAGCCCGTCCAGCCCGTCCAGCCGCAGCGCCGCGCCGAATAGCACCGGGAACACCTGCCGCCGCGCAATAGCGGTCTGCACGGTTTCCGCCGCTGCTGCGCCGGTCTCAAGCACCTCGTTCATCAGCGGCTCGCTGCACAGAGCCAGCGCCTCCGGGTCGGGCGCGGCGGAAAAATCCACGCAGCCGTCCCCAAACCGCCCGCGCAGCTCCCGCAGGCGCACGGCGGCGTCCGCGCCGGGCAGGTCCATCTTGTTGACAAATACAAACGTAGGTACGCGGTAACGTGCCAGCAGCTTCCACAACGTCTCGGTGTGGGCCTGCACGCCGTCGGTGCCGGAGACGACCAGCACCGCGTAATCCAACACCTGCAAAGCGCGCTCGGCCTCGGCGGAAAAGTCCACGTGGCCGGGCGTATCCAGCAGCGTCAACTCGGTCTCGTCGGCGCCGTCCGCGGCGGGCAGCGTCAGCACGGCCTGCTTGGCAAAGATCGTGATGCCCCGCGCCCGCTCCTGGCTGTCGGTGTCAAGAAAGGCGTCCCTGTGGTCCACGCGCCCCAGCTTGCGCAGCACCCCCGCGCGGTAAAGCAGCCCTTCGGCCAATGTAGTTTTGCCGCTGTCCACATGTGCCAGCAGCCCGACGACCAGACGTTTCATACCCGTTCCCCTTAGCTTTCAAAAATCATGCCCCTATTGTACAATTTTTCTTGCCATTTGGCAAACGCTGTGCTATACTTATCCCAAATCTACCGAGGAAGGAGAGCACCCCCTTATGCGTTGGCAGTTTGGTGTTGTGTTCCAGAAAAAAGGAAACCCCTGACGTACTGACGCTATAAGTGTGCCCTTTTTTACCTCGGTAACGCTGTAAGTGTGCAGTTTTTGCGCCCTGTGGCTTTGCCGCGGGGCGCTTTTTGCTGCCTTTTTACATAAATTTAAGGGCACGTTTTCGTATACTATCATGAAAGGGTGTTCCCCATGAATTTACAAAAGCAGCTTCGCTGCGTGTATCTGCACGCATTTACCTCTACCCTGCGCTTCACCGACGCCGTCTGGGTCGCGCTGCTGGCGGCCCGCGGCTTTACGCTGGCACAAATTGGCCTGGCCGAGGGCGTTTTCCACGGCGTCAGCCTGCTGTGTGAGGTCCCCAGCGGCATGGCTGCCGATTTGCTGGGGCGGCGGCGCACGCTGATCTTCGGCGGTGCGCTGGGCGTTGTCTCCGCCGCCACCATGGCGTTTGCGCCCAGTCTCGCGTTCATCTGCGCGGGCATGGGGCTGAAAGCGCTGGGCTACAACCTGCTCTCCGGCACCACGGAAGCCCTGACCTACGACAGCCTGAAAACCGCCGGACGGGAGCGCGACTACATTAAAGTTGACGCCAAAGCGTCAATCTTCATGAAGCTAGCCTTCGCCCTCGGCGCACTGGCCAGCCTGCTGGCCGGGGTGCTGACCTCGGCGGGCTACTACCTTGCGGACGCCGCGGTCAGCGCCGTCTCCGCCTTGGCTGCGGCCAACCTGACCGAACCTATCGTCACCGACGAACAGGCCGCCCGCGAGAAGCACATCTTACAAGAATTGCCCGCCCGGCTGCGTGTGCACATTTTGGACAGTCTCGACTGCCTGTGCAGCAGCACGCCGGCGCGGCGCATTATCATGGCCGACGCGGTCATCTCGCTGCCGTCCTACCTGACCTCGATGTTCGTCCAGCAGCGGCTGACCCAGCAGGGCTGGGCCATGGAATGGCTGTTCCTGCCGGGTCTGCTGGCCGGGGCCGCGGGCATGGCGGGCGCATCGCTGGGCCGCCGCCTGCACCCCAAACGGCTGCGCGCGCTCTATTTCGGCTGTGCGCTGCTCGTCGGCACAGGCACGCTTCTGGCGGGCGCGGCCCCGGCGCTGCTCTGCGCCGCTGGGCCGGTACTCGTACAGGGGGCACTCTCCGTCTGGTTCCTGCACAGTATGCAGCGGCTCAACGACGCGATCCCCAGTGACCGCCGCGCAACGCTCATCAGCGTGGACAGCATGGCCTACAGTCTGCTGATGATCCCCGCCAGCCCGCTTGTAGGCCTTGTGGGCGACCTGACCGGCCAGGCGGGCGCAGGGCTCTGTGTACTGTGCGCACTTGTCGTCGTCAGCGGCCTTGCGGCAGCGGGCAAAACGCGCTATAATGGGCGCGGAGCATAATTACCCGATTTTTGTAGGGGCCGATGCTCGCATCGGCTCGCAACACAGGAGGCAAAATCCAGATGACATATAAAGAAGTTTTACAGGCTGCCCAGGGTCAGATGGGCCCCTGCCGCGCCTGCCCGGTCTGCAACGGCCGCGCCTGCGGCGGCACGATCCCCGGCCCCGGTGCCAAGGGAAGCGGCACGGTGGCCGTCCGCAACTTTGACGCCTGGCGCAATGTACGGCTGAACATGGATACCATCCATGAAAATTTTGTGCCGGACACATCCCTGACGCTGTTTGGCCGTAGCTTCAAATATCCGTTCTTTGCCGGGCCTGTCGGCGCCATGACGCTGCACTACGGCGACAAGTACAACGACCTGGACTACAACAATATCCTTGTCCCCGCCTGCGCGGCGGCCGGCATTGCTGCCTTCACCGGCGACGGCACGAACCACAAGGTCATGGAGGGCGCGGCGGCTGCCATCACGGCCTGCGGCGGCGCGGGCATCCCCACCGTCAAGCCGTGGGACAACGCCACGGTGGCCCGGAAAATAGCGCTGGCGCGCAGCTCCGGCTGCTTTGCCATGGCCATGGACATCGACGCGGCGGGCCTGCCGTTTTTACAGCACCTTGACCCGCCCGCGGGCAGCAAGACCGTGGAGCAGTTAAAAGAAATTGCCCTGGCCGCGGGCGTGCCGTTTATCTTAAAGGGCATCATGACCGTCAAAGGCGCGGAAAAGGCCATCGAGGCTTGTGCCGCGGGCATTGTTGTCTCGAACCACGGCGGGCGCGTGCTGGACGACTGCCCCGCCACGCAGGAGGTGCTGGCCGACATCGTCGCCGCCGTGGATGGCCGCGCCAAAATTCTGGTGGACGGCGGCATCCGCACCGGCAGCGACGTGTTCAAGGCGCTGGCCCTCGGCGCAGACGCCGTGCTGATCGCGCGGCCTTTCGTCACCGCTGTCTACGGTGCCGGTGCCGACGGCGTCGCCGCCTACACAGCCCAGCTCGGCAATGAGCTGGCCGACACGATGCGCCTGTGCGGTGCGCCCACGCTGGACGCCATCACCCGCGATATGGTACGGGTCATCAAGTAAAAAACGCAATAAAAAATACCATGTTTCCCGGTTGCAAAAACCGTCGAAACATGGTATTCTTTTTATGCCGCTTTATGCGGCGGGCACTGCACATACGGCAGGCGGTTGGTCTCTACCCTCCGAAAGGAGGTGAGATCATGCGTTTTACATTCACGTTTTATGTTGGTCGCAAGACTATTACATTGAGCATCGTTGTAAAAAGCAAGAACCGCCACTCTGCCAAGTGACGGTTCTTAGGTCTAACCTAATTACCCTAGCTTGAAAGAGACCAACCGCTTGTCGCAGTGCCTTTTTCTATACTTATTATAACGCTGTGCTGTCCCTTTGTCAAGCCGCAGCCTGCCGCCTCTCCCCTGCATAAATATTCTTTTTTCCGCAAAAATCCCCCAAACCTCTTGCATAACCCGCGGTTTTGCATTACTATTAAAGCATACCGCCGCTTTAAACCGGCAGTGTGAGGGATCTGTGCGAAGTATAGGAGGAAGTATCATGAAAAAATTCATCAGCACCGTTCTGGCACTCGGCATGGCCGCGAGCCTGGCCGCCTGCGGCGGCAGCGCATCCACGGCAGCTTCTACGGAAAGCACCGCAGCTTCCGCCGCTGAAGCCACTGCCGACAGCGACCTTGCCTACATCAAAAACAAGGGCAAAATGACCATCGGCTACACCGTCTATGAGCCGATGAACTACACTGACGCCGACGGCAATTTTACCGGCTTTGACACCGAGCTTGCCACTGCCGTCTGCGAAAAGCTGGGCGTGGAGCCCGACTTTGTTGAGATCAACTGGGACACCAAAATTGTCGAGCTGGACGCCAAGAGCATCGACTGCATCTGGAACGGCATGACCCTGACCGATGACGTCATGGCCAACACCGCCTGCACGAAGGCCTATGCCAAGAACGCGCAGGTCGTCGTCATGAAGGCCGATGCCGATTACAGCTCCACCGCCGACCTTGTCGGCAAGACCATCGTGGCCGAGGCCGGTTCCGCCGGTGAGAGCGCCATCAGCGAGGACGAGAGCCTCTCCCAGGCCGACTACGTCAGCAAGTCCGTCCAGACTGACTGCCTGATGGAGGTCGCCGCCGGTACGGCTGACGCCGCCGTGCTGGATCTGACGCTGGCCACCGCCATGATCGGCGAGGGCACCGACTACGCAAACCTCGCCATCAAGGACGAGCTGAACGCCGAGGAGTACGGCGTCGCCTTCCGCAAGGGCAGCGATGCCGCCGACGCCGTGAACGCCGCCTTTGACGAGCTGAAGGCCGACGGCACGATGCAGGCCCTGGCCGACAAGTACAGCCTGACGCTGGCCGACTGATGGGCGAGGCAGCAGTCATCTGGGGCCGCCTGACCGAGGCGTTCTGGCTCAACTGCCAGCTGTTCGGTCTGACTCTATTGTTCGCACTGCCGCTGGGGCTGGTGGTGTCGTTCGGCTCCATGAGCAGGCTTGCCCCGCTGCGCGGCGTCGTCAAAACGTTTGTCTGGGTCATCCGCGGCACGCCGCTGATGCTGCAGATCCTGGTCATCTACTTAGGGCCCGGCCTGCTGGGCTTCACCAGCCCATGGCCGTCCGGCGGCAGCGGGCGTCTGGTCGCCGCCGTCGTGGCGTTCGCCATCAACTACGCCTGCTATTTCTCGGAAATTTACCGCGGCGGCATCGAGGCTGTGCCCAGGGGCCAGACCGAGGCCGGGCAGGTGCTGGGCATGACAAAGACCCAGATTTTCTTCCGCGTCACGCTCCTGCAGGTCATCAAGCGCATCCTGCCGCCCATGGGCAATGAGATCATCACGCTGGTCAAGGATACCTCGCTGGCGAACGTCATTGCCAACAAGGACATCATCATGATGGCGAAAGAGTACAGCGCCAAGGGCCTGATCTGGCCGCTGTTCTCCACGGCGGTGTTCTTCCTCGTGTTCGTCGGTGCGCTGACGCTGCTGTTCGGCTGGCTGGAAAAGCGGCTGGACTATTTCAAGTGAGGGGGCGCGGCTATGGCATTGTTGGAAGTAAACGGCATCGGCAAGAGCTTTGGTGCCACAAAGGTGCTGCGCGACATCTCGTTTGATCTGGCCGAGGGCGAGGCTCTCGCCATCATCGGCTCGTCCGGCTCCGGCAAAACAACGCTGCTGCGCTGTCTGAACTTTCTGGAGACCGCCGACACCGGCAGCATTACGGTAGCGGGTGAAACGCTGTGGAGCGCCGCCGACACCAAAACGCAGAGCGAAGAAGCCATCCGCAAAAAACGGCTGCACTTCGGCCTTGTGTTCCAGAGCTTCAACCTGTTTCCCCAGTACACGGCGCTGCAGAACGTCATGCTGGCGGGCCAGCTCCTGGCGAAGGAGCGCCCCGACTACAAGCAGAACCGGCGGCAGATTCTGGCCGACATTGAAACGCAGGCAAAGGCCCTGCTGGCGCAGATGGGGCTTTCTGACCGGGAGAACCACTACCCGCACCAGCTTTCCGGCGGGCAGCAGCAGCGCGTGGCGATTGCCCGCGCACTGGCGCTGCACCCGGACATCCTCTGCTTTGATGAGCCGACCTCGGCCCTTGACCCCGAGCTGACCGGCGAGGTGCTGGCCGTCATGCGCAGCCTGGCCGGGGAAGGCCGCA